>Ga0208519_100021_pt1 | contig 259636 bp, 225 predicted proteins | sample LakWasM130_HOW14_2_FD_183940 | JGI IMG/M metagenome (GOLD analysis project Ga0208519, IMG submission 183940) | Freshwater sediment methanotrophic microbial communities from Lake Washington under simulated oxygen tension - Sediment Metagenome... | ecosystem: Environmental > Aquatic > Freshwater...
GGTGTTGACCGCAGCGCTTTTGCCTTCATCCCATGTGATCTCTAACGCGCCCAGGCCACGTTTGGCGGCCCAGGTATTCGTGCCAATCACCGCAACCGCATTATCCACCTTGACGACTTGCAGCACGCCCGGCATTGTGAGGGCGCGGCTATCATCCACACTGGCGAGCTTGCCACCAAATACTGGGCAGGTGGCAATCACCGCGAACTTTACATTGTCCGGACGCGCATCAATACCAAATTTTGCCTGACCATTTGCTTTGTCAGGGGTATCCAAACGCTTGGCAGAAGTCCCGATCAGTTTGAAGTCTTTAGGGTCTTTGAGCACAACGCTCTTGGGTACCGGCAGCTTACTGGCAACCTCCACCAACGCGCCGTAACTAATTGTTCGCCCCGATGCATCGTGGTAAACAACGCCAGATTTTGCATAACAGCTAGCCTCAGTCACTTTCCATTTCTGTGCGGCGGCAGTCACCAATAATGATCGACACACGGCACCTGCCTGGCGCATAGGCTCCCACAGTGCACGGATGGAGGTTGATCCGCCTGTCACCTGCGCGCCCAGCAACGCATCTGCGTAGAGTTTCTCATTAGGCGGGGCATGCTCCAGCTTCACCGTGTGCAGATCGACCTCCAGCTCTTCTGCTAACAGCATAGGAATAGAGGTATACACCCCCTGGCCCATTTCGACCTTGGGCATAATCATGGTGACCTCGCCGGTCTTATCAATCTTGATAAATCCATTAGGCGCCAGCACGCCCTTGCCAGTCTCCAACTCACTGTAGGCCTGGGTTTGTTTGCTTTGACTCAACGCCGGCAAGCTGATACTTAACACCATGCCTCCAGCCGCGGTTGCACTCACTGACGCGGCCATTTTAAGAAACTGACGCCGAGGAGGATTAGCCACCGTGTATTGATCGGCTAACGCTTGAATAAGCCCTTGTGACATGATCAGACTCCTTCCTTGGCAGCTAACTTGATCGCCGCACGTATGCGTGGATAAGTGCCACAGCGGCAAATATTGCCTGACATGGCAGCATCGATTTGCGCATCATTCGGCTGAGGGTGTTGGCCAAGCAAAGCACAAGCTGACATGATCTGACCTGACTGACAATAACCACATTGCATCACCTCCTGGTCTAACCAGGCTTTTTGAATTGACTTACCGGCTGCGGTTTCGCCCACTGCCTCTATGGTCGTAATTTTTTTACCACTCACGGCTGAAATCGGTAAGACACAAGAACGGGTCGCCTGACCATCCACATGAATCGTGCATGCGCCGCATTGCGCGATACCACAGCCAAACTTGGTACCTGTCAGACCGATGATATCTCTGATCGCCCACAGCAGGGGCATATCACCTGGGGCATCTACTTGGTGGGTGGTACCATTGATATTGAGGGTTGCCATGAGTGGGGATCCTTCCTAGAAAAGCGCATTACAACGAGTGACTGACATGAACATACGCATTATTCATTTAAATAAATAAATTCATGAACAGCTCAAGAATGAATTAATTTAAATGTCGAATCAAGTCTTAATTTATTAAATTCTTGCCTAAAACAATGTTAGTTTTTGACTGAAGCTCCCCAACCAGCGTTTATCGTTGAGTACCTGTAAAGATCCAAGAGATAGCTAATTCCGATGTGACGCTGTCAGCGAGGCAAATCATGCCTGCTCACTCTCCCATATGCACTACCCTGGTTTTTTTATTAAGTATAACCGCATCATTTCTTACATCTGGACCGAACACTTTCTTAATGCATAAAATAATAAAGCCCTGTAAAAACAGGGCTTTATTAAATCTAAATCTACAATTATTGATTTGGTGACTTTTAAAACGGAATATCGTCATCAAAATCGTCAAAATTGCCTGCTGGCTTGCTCGCTGGGGCTGGCTGGAACGCGTTACGGTTGCCACCGCCCGCATTATTACCGCCACCCATGGCTGGCGCGCGCGATGGGGCCTGGTTGTAGTCGTCCATACCACCACCCTGCTCCATGTCGCCGCCTTCATAAGGCGCACTGCCACCTTCGCGGCCTGTGCCCAGCATTTGCATCTGGTCAGCCACGATTTCGGTGCTGTAACGCGTCACGCCGTCTTTTTCCCACTTGCGGGTTTGTAAACGGCCCTCTACATACACCGGGCGGCCTTTTTTCAGGTATTCACCGGCGATTTCGGCTAAACGGCGATACATGACAATGTTATGCCATTCGGTTTTTTCCTGGCGCACGCCAGATTTGTCTTTCCAGTTTTCGGTGGTGGCGATGCTGAAGTTAGCTACTGCCTCACCGTTTGGCATATAGCGCACTTCCGGGTCACGCCCCAGATTACCCATCAAAATCACTTTGTTGACTGATGCCATGGTGTCACTACTCCCCTATTCGATTCATGATTGCTTGCGACAATGCCGCCTGAAATTCTTTGCTGCGCTGATTTTCCAACTTGACCATGAGCATGGTTTCTGAAGGAATGGCGACCACTTCATACACGCCTTCCATGGCGCGGATATCCTGCACCAGAATGGCTGCTTGTTCGTCATTATACCCTTGTATATGGAACATTTTTGTTTTGACACTGGGGGGTGCCTGCATGCCAAGCGCCAGGCCAAACCAGATCACCATCAAGGCGGCACAGAAGACGAATACGGTGGCGCTGCCATAACTGTGTGATAGCCAGCCACCCAGCGCGGCACCTAAAAACATGCCAAATGATTGCGCCGTATTGTGGATGCCCATCGCCGTGCCTTTGGCCGCCACCGGCGCCATTTTTGAGATCAGCGATGGCAATGAAGCCTCGAGCACATTAAAGGCGACAAAGTAAGAGAACAAGGTTGCGACAATGCCCCACAGGCTATTGAGGCTAAACATAAAGGCAATTTGCGTGAGTAACATCAGGCCAACGGCGCTGACAAACACGGGCTTGAGTTTGGCTTTTTTCTCGGCATAAATAATCGCAGGCACCATCAGGATAAACGACAGCACCAACACCGGCAGGTAGATTTGCCAGTGCGTGTTTTCGTTCATGCCGGTGCTATTTTTGATGGCAAACGGCACCACCATAAACATGGCCATTTGCGCGCCATGCAAGCAAAATGTGCCAAAATTGAGGCGCAATAATTGGGTGTCACGTAACACCTCACGAATCTTGGCCGGGGCGGCCTGCGCATCGGAGTGAAAGTGTGCGTGCAGTGGCTCTGGCACGGCAAATTTCACTACGGCAATGGCCAAAATAGACAACACGGCGGTTAACCAGAAAATACCAGACACGCCTATCCATTGATTCAAAATCGGCCCGGCCACTAATGACACGGCGAACGTGACGCCTATGGTGGCGCCTATCATGGCCATGGCCTGTGTGCGGTGCTCTTCGCGCGTAGAGTCAGCCACCAGCGCGGTGACCACGGCAGAAATCGCACCGGCACCCTGAATCGCGCGGCCGACAATCACCATGTAAATATCTTGCGCGGTGGCAGCAAACACACTCCCCACCGCAAACATGATCAAGCCGAGGTAAATCAGTTTTTTGCGGCCAAAACGGTCAGATGCCATGCCAAACGGCAACTGGAAAATCACCTGCATAAACCCGTAGGCACCGAGTGCCAGGCCAATCAAGGCGTGGTTATCACCGCCTTGCAGTTTTTCGGCATAAATCGCAAAAATAGGCAGGATTAAAAACATGCCCAGCATACGCAGCCCATAGATAGAAGCCAGGGCCGCAGTGGCACGTGTTTCTATTCGGGTCATTTTTTCGGAGAACTGCATGAATCTGTAAGAAAACTTGGCTAAATTTTGAATAATTGCGTATATTATCAGGTTGGCTGTCTGTTCGTGAAAGTATCATGGAATTTATCAAAATTCGCGGGGCGCGCACCCATAATCTGAAGAACATCAATCTGGATATTCCACGCAACCAACTGGTTGTGGTGACCGGCCTCTCCGGCTCTGGAAAATCTTCACTGGCCTTTGATACCCTCTACGCAGAAGGCCAGCGCCGTTACGTCGAAAGTTTGTCGGCCTATGCCCGCCAGTTTTTGGCGCGCATGGACAAACCTGATGTCGACCTGATCGAAGGCTTGTCGCCTGCGATTTCCATCGAACAAAAATCTACCTCGCACAACCCGCGCTCAACCGTGGGTACCGTGACTGAAATCCATGACTATTTGCGCTTGTTATATGCACGCGCCGGTGACCCGGAATGTCCGGACCATGGCATCAAGCTTGAAGCGCAAACGGTCAGCCAGATGGTGGACAGTATCCTCAAGTTGCCAGAAGACACCAAGCTGATGATTCTGGCGCCGGTGGTCTCTAACCGCAAAGGCGAGCAGCTCGACTTATTCGATACCCTTAAAGCACAAGGCTTTGTGCGTTTGCGCATTGATGGCAAGGTCTATGAAATGGACAGCCTGCCGCAACTGGCCAAAACCACCAAACATAGCGTAGATGTAGTGGTTGACCGCCTCAAAGTGCGTGAAGATATGAAGCAGCGTATTGCTGAGTCATTTGAAACGGCACTGCGTCTGGCCGATGGCAAGGCGATTGCCCTGGAAATGGACACAGAAAAAGAACACTTGTTCTCAGCCAAGTTCTCCTGCCCGGTGTGTGATTACTCACTGGTGGAACTAGAGCCGCGTTTATTCAGTTTTAACAACCCGATGGGCGCCTGCCCTAAATGTGACGGCCTGGGCCAGGTGACGTTTTTTGACCCGAAACGCGTGGTGGCTTTCCCACATTTGTCGCTTGCCAGCGGCGCCATTAAAGGCTGGGACAAACGCAACCAGTTTTACTTCCAGATGTTGGCCAGCCTGAGTCAGCATTATGAGTTTGACCTAGAAGCCCCATTTGAAAATCTGCCGGAAGAAACCCAGCAAATTTTGCTGTTTGGCTCCAGTCGCGAACAAATTACTTTTAAATACCTCAATGAGCGCGGCACGTTTTTCAGCAAGTCGCACACCTTTGAAGGCATTATCAACAACCTGCAACGCCGCTATCGCGAAAGTGACTCGACAGCCGTACGCGACGAACTGGCCAAATACATCAACGCCACCAGTTGCCCTGATTGTGCAGGCTCCCGTTTGCGCAGAGAAGCGCGCCACGTCAAAGTCGGCGACCGCAATATTCACCAGATTTGTGAAGTGCCGCTAAAGCAGGCGCTAAACTTCTTTGAAACACTGCAACTCAGCGGCCAAAAGCTGGCCATTGCTGACAAAATCGTCAAAGAGATCGAAAACCGCCTTAAATTCCTCACCAATGTCGGCCTGGATTATTTGTCATTGTCGCGCTCGGCAGAAACCTTGTCTGGCGGCGAAGCGCAGCGTATCCGCCTGGCGTCACAAATCGGCAGCGGCCTGACTGGCGTCATGTATGTGCTGGACGAACCTTCTATTGGTTTGCACCAGCGCGATAACGATAGACTGCTGGAAACCCTGAAGCGCTTGCGCGATATCGGCAATAGCGTCATTGTGGTCGAACATGATCAAGATGCGATTCAACTGGCTGATTTTGTGGTCGATATTGGCCCTGGGGCTGGCGAGCATGGCGGCAATATTGTGTCTTTTGGCACACCGGCCGAAATTGAGGCCGACCCTAACTCACTGACCGGGCAATATATCAGTGGTAAAAAACAGATCACCTTTAAATTGCCGCGCACGCGCCCTGACCCGGCCCGTTGGATCAAACTGAACAATGCCACCGGCAATAACCTGAAAAATGTCAGTGTCGAAATCCCGGTTGGCCTGCTCACTTGCGTGACTGGGGTCTCCGGGAGCGGCAAATCCACGCTGATCAACGATACGCTTTACCGTGTGGTAGCGACGCACTTATATGGCAGCACCACCGAAGCAGCGCCGCACGACAGCATCGAGGGCCTGGAATTTTTTGACAAAGTGGTCGATGTTGACCAAAGCCCGATTGGCCGTACGCCACGCTCCAACCCGGCTACTTACACCGGCCTGTTTACGCCTATTCGTGATTTATTTGCCAGCGTGCCCGAGAGCCGCGCCCGTGGCTATGGGCCAGGCCGTTATTCGTTTAACGTCAAGGGCGGCCGCTGCGAAGCTTGCCAGGGCGACGGCGTACTGCGCGTAGAAATGCACTTTTTGCCAGATGTCTATGTGCCGTGTGATGTGTGTAAAGGCCAGCGCTACAACCGCGAAACGCTGGAGATCCAGTTCAAAGGCAAAAATATCCACCAGGTGCTGGAAATGACGGTGGAACAAGCGCATCAGTTCTTTAATGCGCAACCAGTCATTGAGCGCAAACTGAAAACCTTGCTGGATGTGGGCCTAGGCTACATCACGCTGGGGCAATCGGCCACGACCTTGTCTGGCGGTGAAGCACAACGGGTCAAACTGTCACTGGAACTGAGCAAGCGCGATACCGGCCGCACCTTGTATATCCTCGATGAGCCGACCACCGGCCTGCACTTTGCCGATATTCAATTATTGCTGGATGTGATCCATAGGCTGCGCGACTCTGGCAACACCGTTGTGATTATCGAGCACAACCTGGATGTGATTAAAACCGCAGACTGGCTGATTGACATGGGCCCTGAGGGCGGTGATGGTGGTGGTTTAGTGGTTGGCGTAGGCGCGCCCGAGGAACTGGCAAAAAATACGGCCAGTTATACTGGCCGTTACCTCATACCCTTATTAAAACATCTCGCTGTTTAGGGTTAGGTCAACATGCAACCTGTCCCCAAGATGCGCCGTCATTGCTAATCAGTGATTATTAATGAGGGTGCATCAAATACGGATGTGGTAAAGCCACATACATATATTTATATAAAACATTGTATGTGGCGGTATGAGGGTTTAATCGCTGAAACAAGCCCTTAAAATCAGGGTATTTTCACCAATCGCATACGCGCCTGTATGGTGCCAGCATGGCGGCTCAAATAGCGCGTACTGCGATGTACATCATAAAAACGTGGATTAGGAATCATGGCTGCCATCCTGGCCGCCTGCGCTGGGCCCAGTGACTTGGCATTGCCATGAAAATAATGGCGTGCAGCCGCTTCGGCCCCAAACACCCCATCACCCCATTCAATGACATTCAGGTAAATCTCCAGAATGCGGCGCTTGCTCAACAGTTTTTCCAGCATAAAGGTAATAACCGCCTCTTGTGCTTTGCGCCACGGCGTACGGTGTCCGGATAAAAACAGGTTCTTAGCCAATTGTTGGCTAATGGTCGAGCCGCCCGCCACAATTTTACCTTTTTTCAGATTTTTCTCGAATGCGGTTTCTATACCCACCCAGTCAAACCCTTCGTGATCGACAAACTTGCTGTCTTCTGCCGCAATCACGGCACGCTTTAAGTGGCTGCTAATCTTGGCATACGGCACCCACTGCTGCTGCAACTTTGCATCAGGGTGACTTTCCTGCATGACTTCAAGGCGCGCCTCCATAAACGCGGTGGATGTTGGGTTGTGTTCTATCCACCACACAATATGCAATAGCACCCATACCTGGTACAGGCAAATCCACAGCAGCAAGAGGCCAAAAAACAGTTTAATGGTTTGCTTCATCGCGGGGGAATCTAAGACTGGCGGAAAGACTGGATGACGGGCGCCGTTTCTGGACGCAGGCCATGCCAGAGATAAAACGCTTCAGCGGCCTGCTCAACCAGCATGCCTAAGCCATCTGCCACCTGCGCACCTGCAGCGCGCGCCTGCTGCATAAATGGCGTATCACGGCCATACATCATATCGTAGGCCAGGGTATGCGGCTGGAATACCAGCGCCGGTATTTGCAAGGCACTATCAGTCAACCCTGCCGAAGTGGCATTAATCACCACGTCATAGCTTTGCGATAAATCTGTAAAGGTCTGCACCTGCAATGAGGCCTGTGACCGTGCGGCATCCGCAGAAAATCTTGCGGCCATGGCCTGCGCTTTATCGAGGCTGCGATTGGCAATGGTCAGTTGTACTGGCTGCTGCTCAAGCAAAGGCAATATCACGCCTTGCGCCGCACCACCAGCACCGAGCAACAAGATGGTTTTGCCTGCCAATGCTGTTTGCTGATGCTTGAGGATGTCGTTGACCAGGCCACAGCCATCCGTATTATCACCAAGTAGTTGTGGCGCTTGAAAACTGAGCGTATTGACCGCACCGGCGGCTTGCGCACGCGCAGATAAATCCTGACAGGCATCAAACGCCTCAAACTTAAATGGCACCGTCACATTGGCGCCCAGATAACCTTCGGCTTGCAAGCGCGCAACGGTTGCAGCAAAGCCATCCAGAGGCGCCAGCACTTTCTCATAAACAATGGCTTTATTGAATTGCCGGGCAAATGCCTGATGAATGAATGGCGATTTGCTATGTTCGATTGGATGACCAATCACGGCATATTTCTCAACAGTCATAACCGGCCTGATTTAGTTAGTCCAGGGCAGACCAGCATGCTTCCAGCCATTAATGAGCGTTCTCTGCTTGTGCTCATTGGCCTGGCCCTCAAAGCCTTCAATCATGTTGTAAGCGTTGCTATATCCCAATTGCTGCGCCAGCAGCGCGGCATTATGGCTGCGCCCGCCAGTGCGGCACATAAAAATCACTGTGCGGGATTTATCCACTTGCGCTTGCAATTGCGCCGCAAAATCAGCGTTTGCCACCATGCCCGGGTAAAACGCCCACTCAACATGCGTTGCCATCGGCACACGCCCTACCAGTTCCAATTCGGCGCGCGAGCGCACATCCACCAACACCGCTTCGTTATTTTGGCTGATCAGCGCGTAAGCCTCTTGTGGTGTCACTGCACCGGCATAGGTCAAACCAGTTTGTGAGGCGCGCGCCTGGGCCTGGGTTAAGATATTTTCTACGCTATCCAAATCACACCTTCATTCTTAAACATAAGGACTAAAACGGCGAGTATACCCGCGAAAGACAATCAAAATCACAATGCACACTTTTGGTGCTCAATTTGTTGCATCGCACACAAATAGTGCACATCGTTTTCATAATTTTATCCAAGATACCCCTTAAGCATGCAAAATGGTTATTCTGGCGTGGCATGCTTCCTGCTAATATTACACATTGAGATTTCCTGGGATACAGTCATTCGACTGAATCCCATCTATCCATTGTTTTGCACTTGCTCACGTTCCGGGACATCCGCAACATGTCCCGTTTTTGCGTGTGCAACTTAAAATTTAGACCTTGATCATTGAGGAGAATGTAATGTCCGTTGCAAACGTAATGAAATTGGTTGCAGAAAACGACATCAAATTTGTCGATTTCCGTTTTACCGACACCAGAGGTAAAGAGCAGCACGTGACTGTGCCAGTTTCTCACTTCGACGAAGATAAATTTACAGAAGGCCATGCATTTGACGGCTCTTCCATCGCAGGATGGAAAGGCATTCAAGCGTCTGACATGCAATTGATGCCTGATGCAAGCACCGCATACATTGACCCGTTTTTTGACGAGCCAACACTGGTTTTGACCTGTGACGTTGTTGACCCTACAGATGGTAAAGGTTATGACCGTGACCCACGTAGCCTGGCAAAACGCGCAGAAGCCTACCTGAAATCCAGCGGCCTGGGCGACACAGCTTACTTTGGTCCAGAGCCAGAGTTCTTCATTTTTGACAGCGTACAATGGGATGCCACCATGGGTGGTAGCTTCGTGAAAATCAACTCCGAAGAAGCGGCCTGGTCATCAGGTGAAAAATTCGAAGGCGGCAACACAGGCCACCGTCCAGGCGTTAAAGGCGGCTACTTCCCAGTGCCACCAGTCGACTCATTGCACGACATCCGTTCTGCCATGGTATTGACCCTGGAAGAGCTGGGCGTGCCAGTTGAAGTGCATCACCACGAAGTGGCGACTGCTGGTCAATGTGAAATCGGTACTAAGTTTGCAACATTGGTACAACGTGCTGACTGGACACAAATCCTGAAGTACGTAGTCACTAACACTGCACACGCTTACGGCAAAACAGCGACCTTTATGCCTAAACCAATGTTTGGCGATAACGGTTCTGGTATGCATGTACACCAATCTGTATGGAAAGATGGCAAAAACCTGTTTGCAGGTAACGGCTATGCTGGTTTGAGCGATTTCGCTTTGTACTACATCGGCGGCATCATCAAGCACGCACGCGCATTGAACGCGATCACCAACCCAGGTACTAACTCATACAAACGCCTGGTTCCTCACTACGAAGCACCGGTAAAACTGGCTTACTCTGCTAAAAACCGTTCTGCTGCGATCCGTATTCCATTCGTGCATTCTGACAAGGCTCGCCGTGTTGAAGCGCGTTTCCCAGACCCGATTGCCAACCCTTACCTGGCTTTCTCAGCCTTGTTGATGGCTGGTCTTGACGGCGTTCAGAACAAGATTCACCCAGGTGAACCAGCAACTAAAGACTTGTACCATCTGCCACCAGAAGAAGATGCATTGATCCCAACAGTATGTTCATCTCTGGAACAAGCGCTTGAGTACCTGGACAAAGACCGCGAATTCTTGACACGCGGTGGTGTATTCACTGACGACTGGATTGATTCTTACATTGTATTGAAAATGGAAGAAGTCACTAAATTGCGTCAAACACCACACCCTGTTGAGTTTGGTTTGTACTACTCCTGCTAATCGCAAGAGTCGCACCAAAACAGGGCAGCTTAAGCTGCCCTGTTTTTTTATGCCCGCCGGCAGCGTCAACCTTTTGCAGCAAACACACGTTGATAACCTCAACAATCTACTCTAAACTATTGCCATGAAAAGACTTTTTTACATTTTTGCTTTTGTGATGGGTTCTACAGACAGCCTGGCCGATATTTACAAATATACCGATAGCAATGGCGTCACCACCTATACCAACATCAAACCAGAGGGCAATAGCAAATCAGAATTGGTGATCAGCGGCCCAAAAACAGCCGAGCCAGCACCCATTGCACGTGAAAAAAAATCCAGCGCAAAAACACCTTCACCGGCCAACTTTCCCAAAGTGGATAACCAGACGCAAAACCAGCGCGACCAGAAGCGCCGCGAACTGCTGATGAGTGAATTAGCGCAAGAAAAACAAGCACTTGAGAATGCCAAACAGTTATACGAAGAGGCGCAAAACACACCGGAAGTGTACAAAGGTGCCAACGGCAAAACCTTTAGAAACGTCGCAAAATACGATGAAAAGCTACATCTGATTGAGGCCGAAATTCAGGCACATGAGCGCAACATCGAGCTGCTCAACAAAGAACTCAACCTTTAAACGCACCATTTTGGTAATGCTTTAAACCATTTTTGACAAGTGAGTTAGAATTGGCTTGGCTTTTGCTTTAAAACAGGGCGTGATTCACTCTTTTTAACAAGCTTAGGATATGGTTCAACAATCTCCCCACGGGTTTAGCGGTTTAGAGCACATTGCTACGGCAGTGATTCTGCTCAATAACCAGTTGGAAGTGACCTATGCAAACTCGAGTGCAGAGATTCTGTTCGCGTTTAGCGCCAACCAAATTCATGGCCTGCATATTCACGATGTCTTCGTGAATTGCGAGATTTTACAAATGGCAGTGACCAATGCCATACAAACACAAGGGCCGTTCCGCGAACACGAGTTCACGCTGACCACACAACGCGGGCATACCACTGCGGTGACTTGTACCGTGACACCTATTTCAACTGCGTTCAACCAAACGCCAGAAGACATGCTGATTCTGGAGTTTGTGCAGATGGACCAGCAATTGCGTATTGCACGTGAAGAACGCATGCTAATTCAACAGCAGGCCAACTCAGAATTATTACGCAACCTGGCGCACGAGATCCGCAACCCGTTAGGCGGCTTGCGTGGCGCGGCGCAATTACTTGAATTCGAGCTGCCACAAGCCAGCCTAAAAGAATACACCCAAGTCATTATTAAAGAGGCCGATCGTCTGCATAGCCTGATGGACAGATTGCTGGCCCCGCACCGCGTGCCTAAATATGAGCCGACCAACATCCACGAGGTATTGGAGCGTGTGCGTAGCCTGCTACTGGCAGAATCGCCTAATCATATCCGCGTCATCCGCGATTACGACACCAGCTTGCCGGAGTTGATTGGGGACCGCGAGAAACTGATTCAGGCTGTGCTCAACATTGCCCGCAACGCTGCACAAGCCATGCAACAAAGCCAGACCGAAAATGCGAGCATCACCTTCCGCACGCGTGCAGAACGCCAGATTACGCTGGCCAGAAAACGCTACCGCGTCGGTATCCATCTTGAGATTATTGATAACGGCCCAGGCATCCCGGCAGGCATTAAAGAACGTATTTTTTACCCGCTGGTCTCTGGCCGCGAAGGTGGCACCGGCTTAGGGCTGGCGCTGGCGCAGACTTTTATTACACAACACCACGGCATGATAGATTGCGATTCGCAGCCGGGTAAAACCATTTTCCATATATTGCTGCCCATTGAAAGCACGCAATTAAAATCATCAGCATAATAATTGACGAGAAATAGCTATGAAGCCAATCTGGATCCTAGACGACGACAAATCCATCCGCTGGGTGTTTGAAAAAGCACTGGCACGCACTGACTTTGATTTCAAAACCTTCTCGTCCCCTGCAGAAGCACTGAATGCGCTGAACCGCGAACAACCACAAGTGATTGTCAGCGATATCCGCATGCCTAACGGCTCCGGGCTAGACTTTTTGTCAGAAGTAAAACAACGCTTTCCAGACATCCCCGTCATTATCATGACTGCGTACTCTGATCTCGAAAGTGCCGTTGCGGCATTCCAGGGCGGCGCATTTGAATACCTGGCCAAGCCTTTTGATGTCGACCAGGCCATTGAAATTATCAAGCGCGCGGTTGAAGAGAGCATGCGCCAATCGGTAGAAGCCGTTGAAGATACCGGGCCTTCTCCTGAAATTATCGGCCAGGCGCCAGCCATGCAAGAGGTTTTTCGGGCGATTGGCCGCTTGAGCCGCTCACACTCCACCGTACTCATCAATGGTGAGTCTGGCAGCGGTAAAGAACTGGTTGCGAGCGCATTGCACAGACACAGCCCTCGTGCAGACAAACCATTTATCGCCATCAACACCGCAGCGATTCCTAAAGATTTGCTGGAATCCGAATTGTTTGGTCACGAACGCGGCGCGTTTACCGGCGCAGCAGCGGCCAGAAGAGGGCGCTTTGAGCAGGCAGACAATGGCACCTTGTTTTTGGACGAGATCGGCGATATGCCAGCAGATTTGCAAACGCGCTTATTGCGCGTGCTATCGGATGGCCAGTTTTACCGGGTCGGCGGCCACCAGCCCATCAAAGTCAATGTGCGCGTCATTGCAGCGACGCATCAGGATTTGGAGGAGCGTGTCAAACAAGGCCTGTTCCGTGAAGACTTATTCCACCGCTTAAACGTCATACGCCTGCGTTTGCCACCCTTGCGCGAGCGCAGGGAGGATATCCCCTTTCTGACCAAACATTTTCTCGCCCACAGCGCTCAGCAGCTGGGTGTAGAGCCTAAACAACTATCCCAAGCGGCCATCAAATACCTGATGTCAGTCAATTGGAGCGGCAACGTACGCCAACTGGAAAACGTCTGCCATTGGCTCACCGTGATGGCACCCGGACAGAACGTCGATGTGAACGACCTGCCGCCAGAATTGAAAGAAGACACCGGCAAACATAGTACAGGCGGCTCCTGGCAAGAAGCGTTAGCGCAGGAAGTCACCGATGCGCTCAACCGTGGTGAAACCAATATCCTGGATGCAAAAACCAAGGAGTTTGAACGCATCCTCATCACGCGTGCGCTGGCGCATACTGATGGCCGCCGCATTGAGGCAGCCAATCAGTTAGGGATGGGTCGTAATACGCTGACGCGCAAGATTCAAGAGCTGGGTATAGACGACTAATTTATATATGAATCTGTTGACTGCGCCATAGCGGGAATGAACTATGCTTTTGCGCATCAATACTGCTGACAAAAAAGACTTGCGCCAAGCGTGAGTCTTTTAGAGTTTTACCAAAAAAGTTGTTTGCTACATGATGACAACCAAAAAGCTGATATAGCCTCACATCTTGTACCAGTCATCACAAGCGCAGACTTTAGAAAATAAAAAAAACGGCAACCGAAGTTGCCGTTTTCTCTGACTCTAAATTTAAGCAGTTATACTGCAATTAAACTAGAAGAACAGAATAGCGCCCAAAGAGATAGTTTTCGCATCACCCTTAGCGGTTGTTGTGCGGTTATCATATTCACGCTCTGATTTAGAGAACTCTGCAACCAAGTTCAAGTGCTTGGTCAGTGGGTGGTAAGCACCAACTACCCACATGCTGTCTTTGATTTCATCCAAAGCTACATCTGCACGGTTGCCTTCCAATTTGGATTCGCCCCAGCTCACACCCAGTTTTGTACCAACGCCTGGCAATGTGTATGTACCTTGTACGTAGTAACCATTGGAGTCACGGCGATTGCCATTTGCATCCAAGCCACCAGCAAATTGGAATGTTTGACCGATACCTTTACCGTCGTAGTAGTAACCAGTCAATGCAAAATCAGCAACTTTAACTGTTGTACCAACATCCCATGAGTAGGCATTTTCACTGCCTGCGAGACCGGTCACACCAGTAATTTTTTGACTGATAGCAGATGCCCATACTTTACCTGCAACATCACCTGTCCACTCGTAAGAAGCTTTACCTTCGTAACCAGTACCAGCACCTGAGCGGTCTGTAGATGTCAAACCTTGAGCCGCTGTAGGAAGTCCTGTGTTAGTAGCGTTCCAACCTTGTGTCAAACCAACTGTGAATTGGAAACCATTCCAGTTTGGTGAAGAGTAAGCAACTTGAGATTTCCAGTCAGCATACATGAAACCTGAACCGATACGGCCCAAAGTTGTTGTGTTACCAGACAGTGAACCAGCACCGCCGCCAACGCCCAACAATGTCATGTCGTTCAAGATAGCGTCTGAACCGTAGATGCCCAGATCTTTACCCAGTTTGAAAGAACCCCATGAAGCATCACCGAAAGTCAAGAATGCTTGACGGTTTTCAGCACCGCCGCCATTAGCGCGATCGTTGTCTTGAATACCTGAGTTGTTTGATGATGAACCTGGGTTGATGCTGATTGTGAAACCAACATCCAGATCGTTCTGACGTGTTTTACCAGAAACGCTCAGGTAGTTTGGCAGCAAACCTGTAGTGATGTTGCTTTGTGAGCTAGCGTCACCAGCACCCAAACCTAAAGCGGCTGTACCTGCACCTGCATCACCACCAAATTTTGTATTTGTGTAGTAAGCGTTAACAACGCCACCGATGTCCAGAGTCCAGTCACCAGCTGGGATAGTGATGCCAGCTTGTGCGCCAGTAGCTGCAGCGAACAGAGCTGCTGCAACTGCAACGTTCAATTTTGTATTCATACGAATCTCCAAAAATGTTGTTTTCACAACTTGTGTAAGGATATTGCTTTTAAAGATGCGCGCAAAAACGCACATACTCGATAACTCCTGCGGAATCACTTAAAGCATTTCCAACAAGGTCAGAGCAATTCTTGCAAATGCAGGGCTTTCGGCGCAAGTGAATACGTCAAATTGCTTAGCGCAAGTTTGATTTGTTGCAGAATTGCAACAGTCTGACTAGTGCGCCCAATTGCAAGGTTATGAAAAGGACTGGTTTTACTAAGCTGTTCAAACTGAATTTATCTAAAAGTTTCTGCTAGCATAGTCATGTTTTGCAGTGTTTTTACTGACCGCACCTTAATATATACATTCTTAAACCGGGGCCTTCTCATGATTTCTGACATTCAGTTATGTAGTCGTTTTATAGATACATTAGACTGGATTTGCCAAGTGCTGATCAGGCACTCTGATGACTTTAACGTCGCTTTGGTCAGAATCGCCTATGGCGACGATAACAGCCTGGGTGAGGCTTATGGTGCGCCTGAGGCATTACGTCAGCTATCTTCCTTGACACACGATTTGCAGCGCTCGTTTAGACGGTCAGATTTGGTTGGGAGAGAAGGCACAGACTTCTGGATTCTATTCCCTTATACCCGCGTGACGGACAATGTGTATGACAAGCTGATGGATGTGATTCAAGGATCCGCACACGCGAACCTGAATATTGTTGAGCGGGAAATCGCTATTTTTGAATTGCCTGTGATTTATACCAAAGCCATGGTGAAACCTGACAGTGCGCCGTCTTTACTAAAACACCTCAAGGTCAATCAGGCAGAACTGGCAAGCCACGTTTTTCGACTCGCCAATATCTAGGCTTAATCTCAAGGCTGCTTGAACGCTTTAATGAGCGTGCGCACCGGGGTTGGCAGCGCCGCTGAAATCGCGTCAGAAAACGTCAGCCACTGCATATGAGGCGGGAGGGCAGGTCGCCGCCCGGTCAGTTGTAATGGTTGGGGCGTAATTTCAAGTTTGAAATGCGTAAAGGTATGCCATAGCACTGGCAACACCTCTAGCGTCTCGGTTTCCAATCCCAAGTTATCCTGTACATGGGGCACGGCTATTTGCGTAGGCGATAGTTCAGGCAGACTCCATAAGCCGCCCCATATGCCTTGATTCGGCCGCCGTTCCAGCAAAATTTCACCCGCATCCACAATCATCAGCATGGTAACCTGTTTTTCTGGCAAGGCTTTGCGCGGCTTAGAGGCGGGCAATTGTGCCACGCGCTGTTGCTGATAGGCCTGGCACTGACTCTGCATAGGGCAATCATCGCACCGCGGTTTACTGCGCGTACAGAAAGTCGCACCAAAATCCATTAAGCCTTGTACATAGGCTGGCAGATCATCATCAGGCAACAAATCTTCAGCGATTTGCCAGAGTTTCTTTTCCACCTCGGGCAAGCCTGGCCAGCCATCAACCGCATAGAGCCTGGCCAAGACGCGTTTTACATTACCATCGAGTATGGTCTGCCGCTGATTAAAAGCGAACACACTAATCGCGGCAGCCGTTGAACGGCCTATGCCCTTGAGTGTCTGGATAGTATCGAAATCTGTGGGGAAAATACCACGATGCTCACGCATGATGGTTTGTGCTGCATGATGCAGGTTGCGGGCGCGGGAGTAATAGCCCAAGCCACTCCAATAACGCATCACCTCGTCTTGCTCTGCTTCTGCCAGGCTAGCAATGGTGGGGAAACGTTGCATAAAGCGGTCATAGTAGCCAATGACGGCCGACACCTGCGTTTGCTGCAGCATGATTTCAGACACCCAAACCGCATAAGGGTCACGCGTTTGTTGCCACGGCAAATCATGGCGGCCATGCACCTGTTGCCAGGCGATTAATTTTTCGGCAAACACACTCACAGCTAGAAGTTCAACAGCTTTTCCAAAGCCTTTTGTTTGAGCTGGTCGGCAGGTTTAGCAGGCTCTGTTGCCGTCCCACTCTCGGATTTGGTAGCGTCGCCACTCGCGCTATCGCTGGATGATTTGCCATTGAGCAAGCCTTTTAAAGCATCCGCCTTACTGCCACCAAGTTTCTCAGTGAGTGCGTCCAATGCCACAGATTTCGCCAATGCTTGCCCCAGCGCTGCCATATCAATACCAAATTTAGGTGCAGCAAAAGTGCCGCTGATTTTAACCGGAATCCCTACGCTACCAAGTTGTTCGGCATCTTTACCACCCTGACCTTTGAGCGAATTGACCAGCGTTGGCTTGGCGACATAATTAAGCTGCTCTTTGCCGATATCAATATCACCCTTGCTTTCGCCCTTGGTCAGGCGAAAAACTGGCGCCTTCATGGCAAGGTCGTCATTATGGGCGACACCGTTTTTGATATTAAACGTCGCTGTCAGCTCACTAAAGTCTGTTTTTTTGCCTTTATCTGCATCAGCATTAGACTGGCCCTTGAGCACATTCAACTTTCCCTTGGCGTCCCGGATCGCGCCCGCCAGATCAAAGCCTTTCACGGCGCCTTCAGCCATACGTAAATCAACCGAGCCGCCCAGTGACTTTTTTAGCGCCGTCACCGTATTACCTTGCGCTGTCACATTTAAATTCAAGTTACCATTGCCTGAGAGCATGTCGTTATTAATGGTGTCGACCAACAACGGGCCCACGGCGATGTTCTGCAGGCTTTGCTGAATCGCCACCGCAGGGGTCGCACGCGCATCCAGCCTCACCGCACCGCGTACCGTGCCTTGATAAACATCCACATTCAGCGGATCTAGGCTTGCCAGACCATCTTGCGCTTTTAACCCAATATTGAGGTTTTTCGCTTCTGTTTTGCCATATTTCAGCCAGCCCACACGGATATTGCCTTGCGCATTGAGTGCTTTTAAAGCAGACAAATCGATTGGTTGCTCACCCTTATCAGCCGTTTTTTCGGCAGGCTTATCGTCCCCAGCCTTGGCCTCTGCGGCAGGCAGGTAACGATTCAGGTCTAGCTTATCGATATTGAGGTCAAACGTATATAGCGGTTTGCTGAACTGGCTCACCCCGACATTGCCTTGAATGCGCGTGTCATCCAGCTTGACGTCCAGGCCCTGCAAAGCGAGTTTTTGCCCATCCGCCTTGATACCGACATTGAGGCCACTCAAGGTGTAAGGGCTATACAAAATCTTGCCGATATTAATGCTGCCATCAAGGAATAAGGTTTTTAACGCGCTCAAATCTGCCGGTTTATCAGCCTTGCTACTGGCTTTAGTGCTGGCAGCCGCAGCTTCTTTTTTACCGCCAGCATTACCCAGCAGCGCGTTTAAATTCAATGTATCAGCGTGTAGTTTAAAGCCAATATGCGGCGTACTGAAACCAGCCACACTCACATCGCCATTCAGTTTGGTTTCTGCCAGGCTCAAATCAAACGTCGTTTTAACCTGCTCTTGCTTCACATTGGCATGGGCAGCCAGTTTAAACTGGCCCTGCATGGCGCCATTTGGCAAGGCTGGGTCTTTAATATCAAACTTGCCAGCCAGTGCAGGTACTTCAAAAATCAGGTCGGCCAGATTGGCCTTCACCGGCGATGCAAAGTGGCCTTCTACCTTGCGTGCACCTGCATTGACATTCACATCTGCGGTAATGCCTTTGCTTTCCACTGCCTGCTGGTTTCCTTTTAACTCAGCCAGCACCACAGCCAGGTCTACATCACCATTGGCGTCTTTTTGCTTGAGCGACAGCAGCACTTTATCGCTGCTGATAAATGTTGGATTCACTTTCAAGGCAGGCGCCTGCACGCTAACGTCGCGCTGAGTGCCTTTAAAGTCACCTTGCATGGCCAATTTCAGGCCAGACACATCCAGTGCTGTTTTCGCCGCATCGACATCCACCGAGCCTTGTGCAGTCACAGTCACGTCCTGCCCATCCAGCAGCGCGCCTTTTAATTCTGCGTCCAGGCCCTTAACGACAAAATGCTTGCCTTCAGGGTCAGCCATAATGTTGGCCTTGATGGCCGCTTTGGCATCCACCGCAGGCTGGTTGGCCACCAGGTGAAAGTCTGTCGCCACATCAAACGGTTTTTTCAACGCCACCTGGCCGGTGGTAAGGTTAAACTGGTCTACGCTATATTTGGCACCCGTGCCTTCATTACTGAAACTGGCCTGGGTATTGGTGATTTTGACGCCTTGCACATCAAAATTAATCTGCTGGGACTCTTCCTCTTCCTTGCTCAGCAAATCATCAAAGTTAAAACTGCCATCCGCGTGCTGAATCACATTGACCTGCGCGCCATCCAGGTAAACGGTATCGACCACGATTTGTTTTTTGAGCAATGGCAAGACTGCTAGCGCCACTTTAGCGCTTTTAATCGCCGCAAACTGTTTGTCAGATTGATGCTCAGACAAGGTAATCTCGCCCAGATCGGCGCCAATTTTGGGCCAGAAACTGAGCTTGATATCGCCTTTGATATCCAGCGTGCGCTGTTTTTTGTCTTTCACCAATTGAATCACGGTGGGCTTGTAATCGTTAGGGTTAAAGGTCACCGCCAGGTAAACCACCACCAATAACAACACTGCCAACAGAGCGGCAATGCCAAACGCAATTTTTTTAAACAGTGCACGATTCATGACTCACACCTTAAACAGATTAATGTGCAAAAAAGGCCAATATCAGGATACCGAATACGATGCGGTACCAGGCAAACACCGCAAATGAATGCTGCGCCACAAAACGGATCAACGCACGAATCACCACCAGCGCAGACAGGAACGAAACCACAAAGCCAATCAAGAAGATCAGCGCATCATCCGCAGACAACAAATCACGTGCCTGGAATAAATCCAGCCCGGTCGCCGCAAACATGATAGGCAACGCCAAAAAGAATGAAAACTCAGTCGCCGTCTGGCGGCTCAGGCCAAAACACATACCACCCAGAATAGTCGCCCCGGAACGTGACATGCCAGGAAACAGCGCCAGCGACTGGGCAAAACCAATCTGCAACGCTTGCTTGGCAGAAATCTGGTCGACCTCACGCGTCTGGCCTTCAGGCGCAAATTTTTCAATCAGTAAAATCAGTATGCCGCCAACCACCAGCGCAATACCAACAGTGAATGAGGAAAATAAATGCTCTTTAATCTGATGATGAAATGCCAGGCCGATGAGTGCCGCAGGCAAGAAAGCGATGATCAGGTTACGCACAAAATGCTGCGCGTTAGTGTCTGTTTGAATACGTTGCACCGTATTCCAGAGACGCTGACGGTACTCCACACAGACAGCCAGGACCGCGCCCAGCTGGATGATGATTTCAAATACATCGCGTTTATCTTTAGAGAGAAAATCCAGCCACTCCCCGGTAATGATCAGATGTCCAGTACTACTGACAGGAATAAACTCGGTCGCGCCTTCGACCAGGCCCATGATCACGGCCTTCAGCATCAAATAAATATCCATGGTTCTATTCTAGCAGACACTGCAAAGGACTTGCGGGATGTTGGGGAAATTAGCAGGATTAGTCATACCGTAAAATATTTGGTCATAAATGTCGCGTTGGGCGGCACGGGATTAATCATGCATAAGATTATTCGGCCACTTTATCGGCCGCGTGATTAGAACAAAAGGTCTTTCTTGATTGCTGCATTCTTTTTCGCCTTTAGGCGAGTCACTTTCTGATGCTTGCCCCTCAGAAAGTAACCAAAGAGGAGGGCACCCAGCCATCACGGCCTGACGGCTCCCTTGCGTTGCTCAACAAAGTGGGCGTCCATCGAAACTCGCCCTAGCGGCTTGCACACCCCGCAAGCCACCGCGGAACTCGAACAGCCGATGGCCGACTACTCCCACTTCGTCTCCGCTACTCAGCGTGATGGAATGGGATTATTCTCGCCAAACTCACATAGTAGAAGTTTGGAAAGTTACAAAACCAGATTCGTTTCTTCATAGAACAAATAGTGGCGCTCGCTTGGTGTTCGGGGTCCCCATCTGCCGCGCCGAGCAACGCAGGGTTGACGGGAGCTCTCGGCCATCGGCTGTCCGAATCCCGCAGCAGCTCACGCTTTGTGTGAGCTGCCAGGTTGAGTTTCGATGGACGCCCGGCAAGCCGAGTAGCGCAAGGATGAAGCGGAAGTTGGGGTGCACTTTCTTTTGGTTACTTATTCTTTGTGCAAGCAAAGAAAAGTAACTCGCTGGAAGAGCGAAAAGCAACATTACAAACAATCTCAACCGCGTGGGCATCCATGCCCACCCTACAACTACAACCCACTAATCAGAATTACTTTTTTACACCGAAATGACGTAGCTTGACTCATCCGATACCTCAGATCAATCAACGAATTCATTTCCCACTAACATTCCATTTCTTCTCCCATAAATAAAAAAAGCGCCTCGATTTCTCAAGGCGCTTTAGTGTTATATCAAACAGCGATTATTTCAGGTCAAACCGGTCTGCATTCATGACTTTCGTCCAGGCCGCCACAAAATCCTGCACAAACTTCTGCTTGGCATCATCTTGCGCATACACCTCTGCATAAGCGCGCAGTATCGAGTTAGAACCAAATACCAAGTCCACGCGTGTCGCCGTCCACTTCACCGCACCGGTGCTACGGTCACGCACTTCATACAGGTTTTTACCTGTCGGCACCCAGGTGTAATTCATGTCCGTCAGGTTGACGAAAAAGTCGTTACTGAGCACGCCTGGCCTATCGGTAAACACGCCGTGTTTGCTACCGCCATGGTTGGTATCGAGTACACGCAGACCGCCTATCAGCACCGTCATTTCTGGTGCGGTGAGGCCCATGAGTTGTGTGCGGTCTAGCAACATTTCTTCTGCAGTCGGCACATAGTCGGCTTTCAACCAGTTACGGTAGCCATCATGCAATGGCTCCAGCACGTCAAAAGATTCAGCATCGGTTTGCGCCGCAGTGGCATCGCCACGGCCGGGAGCGAATGGCACTTGCACAGCCACGCCAGCCGATTTAGCTGCTTGTTCAACTGCGGCAGTACCTGCCAGCACAATCAGGTCAGCCAGGCTGACTGGTTTACCAAAAGCTTGCTGAATCGCTTCTAGCACTGAGAGTACTTTTTGCAATCTGGCGGGCTCATTGCCTACCCAGTCTTTTTGCGGTGCCAGGCGAATGCGTGCGCCATTCGCGCCGCCACGGTAATCAGATGCGCGGAAAGTGCGTGCGCTGTCCCAAGCGGTGGCAACCAGTTCAGCCGTGCTCAGGCCACTCGCCAGGATTTGGCTTTTCAAGGCAGTAATATCAGCATCACTCAGCTTGGCATCACCGGCAGGCACCGGGTCTTGCCAGATGAGGTCTTCTTGCGGCACATCGGGGCCGATATAACGGGTTTTTGGCCCCATATCGCGGTGTGTCAGCTTGAACCAGGCACGGGCAAATACTTCAGAGAAATAGGCCTGGTCATCACGGAATCGCTCTGAGATCTGGCGGTAAACCGGGTCTTTGATCATGGCCATATCGGCATCGGTCATGATCGGGTTATAGCGAATGGAAGAGTCTTCGACATCCACCGGCTTGTCTTCTTCCCTGATGCTCACAGGCTCCCACTGCCAAGCACCCGCCGGGCTCTTGTTAAGCGCCCATTCGTGGTTAAACAACATGGCAAAGTAACCGTTATCCCAGCGCGTCGGATGTGTGGTCCAGGCACCTTCAATACCGCTGGTGACCGAGTCACGGCCCACGCCACGTGTGATGTGGTTGTTCCAGCCCGTGCCTTGTTCATGGACATCAGCCGCTTCCGGATTTGCGCCCAGGTTGCTGGCCTGGCCATTGCCATGCGCCTTGCCGACGGTGTGGCCACCTGCGGTGAGCGCCACGGTTTCTTCATCATTCATGGCCATACGGGCAAAGGTTTCACGAATATCGTGCGCTGTTTTTAATGGGTCAGGGTTGCCATCGACGCCTTCCGGATTGACATAAATCAGGCCCATCATCACCGCAGCCAATGGATTTTCGAGATCACGTTGACCGGAATAACGGCTGCCTTCACTACCGGTTTTGGCCAGCCATTCTTTTTCGTTACCCCAGTAAATGTCTTTTTCAGGATGCCAGATATCCTCACGGCCAAAAGCGAAACCAAAGGTCTTCAGCCCCATGGACTCATACGCGATGGTACCGGCTAAAGTAATCAAATCCGCCCAAGACAATTTGTTGCCATATTTTTTCTTCACCGGCCACAGCAGGCGGCGCGCCTTGTCGAGGTTGACGTTATCCGGCCAGCTATTGAGCGGTGCAAAACGCTGATTGCCAGTGCCAGCGCCACCACGGCCGTCTGCCACGCGATAAGTCCCGGCCGCATGCCAGGTCAGGCGGATCATCAAGCCACCATAATGTCCCCAATCGGCTGGCCACCATGCCTGGCTGGCTGTCATGGCAGCATGCAGGTCTTTTTTAACCGCGGCCACATCCAGCGTTTTGACAGCTTCACGGTAATCAAAAGCGTCTCCCAGCGGATTGGTCTTGCGGTCGTGCTGATGCAAGATATCCAGATTTAAAGCATTGGGCCACCAGTTGGTATTAGATTGACCGCTGGCGGTGACTGCCCCATGGGCAAAAGGACACTTGCCACTCACGTTTTGTTTATTCTCCATTTTCAAGCTCCTTTATTGAGTGTGATCATTCAGCCACCACCTATAACCCATAGGTGAGCAGATGATTAATATACTACTTCTTCATTATTGCGATAATAGTTCATCAAGCAAACGCCCCGCATCCTGCTTATCCCACTTAGTAACAGGCGGCGTAGGCTGCCAGAAGGTCTTGCAGGGCTGATGGTTCTGTATGCAGCCAGGCCAACATGTTTTCTCCTTGTGGTCAGGTGTGAATGAATGCATGTCTCGTATTTTAGGCAGCCCAATTTAATTTGTATAATTGTATGTTTTGATATTATTGATTAATAAAATTAATAGAATTACACTGTGAGAAATAAACATCGTGCAGCAATAACCCCTTGGGAGCATCGCCATGACCCTGATTGAATTAAAATTTGTGTTAGCCGTCGCGCAAGAACGTAATTTTCGCCGCGCAGCTGAAAAGTGTTTTGTCACGCAGCCAGCCCTGAGCCTGGGCATTAAAAAGCTGGAAGAAGAACTAGGCGTGTCATTGTTTGAACGTAACCGCAATGAAGTCACGCCGACCGACATTGGCGAGCAGATTATTGCGCAAGCGAATATTGTGCTGGAGCAGGCAGCCAAAATCAAAGATATGGCTAAACACGGCAACGACCCCCTCAACGGCCTGTTTAAACTGGGCATGATTCACTCAGTAGGGCCTTACCTGCTGCCGGAAATTATTCCGCCATTGATCAAAACAGCGCCACATATGCCGTTGGAGGTCGAAGAAAACATCACGGCAACGCTGGAGCAACAGCTGAAAAATGGCGTGATTGATGCCGCCGTGATTGCCTTGCCGTTTGATGTGCCTGGCATTGAAACTATCCCGCTATACGATGAGGATTTTAATGTCGTGGTGCCGGTCAGCCACCCATGGGCGACACGCAAAACCATCCATGCGGATGAGTTAAGTCATGAGAAAGTGCTGTTGTTGAATACCGGCCATTGTTTTAGTAACCAGGTGACCCAGGCATGCCCGGAATTGAGTCGCAAAGGAGAGGTGTTGCAAGGGAACTCTCTGGAGACCATACGTAATATGGTGGCGTCTAACCTGGGCATCACGGTGTTACCAGCGATGGCAACCGTCGCGCGTTATCAAAACCCGCTGATTCGGGTGATCCCGTTTAGCAAACCGGCGCCTAGCCGACGCATTGCATTAGCCTGGCGCAAAAGCTTTGTGCGCACGGCCGCCATTGAGGTGCTGGGGAAGGTGATGGTAGACGTGGGTGCGGCACAGGCACAACTTGCTCGCCGCTAAAAAATATGGAGCGTAGCTAGTAGGCGATTGCGACGCGGAAGCCGGTGACCAGTTTTTCATCGACGCCTAGCAAGGTTTTGACTGCCTGCTCCTGCTGCGGCGCCAGTCCTTCGGCAACCTTGGCGGAGGCCGGTAAATAGTCAGCAGGCGCGAGCGTTTTACGCAATACTGGCTCATCAGCGGTATTGGTTAGAGTGAGCTCTACGCTAGGGTAGGTCTGCGCAACGCTGCCATGATTCATCAACACGCTGGAAAAAATCAGCACACCCTGACGCTCTTTATGCTCCTGAATATCCGCGTCATCAATGGTTAACTGGGCGATCTCACGCGGTACACCAATGTCACAATGCAAGGGCTTGCACAATGCCAGCAATAGCGGTTTGGTTTGCGGATAAGTTGCCGCCAGGCTGGTGCGCGCGAAATAAGTGACTTGCAAGCCGAGCAGTAACAGCAGGACGCCTGCCAAAGCAATAAACACACGTTGGCTGGCAGGGCTTTCAACTTTCACTGGCCGCTCGTCAGCGAGGGAGATGTCACGTAAAAATGCGGGGATTACAGGCTCTGAATCGGCGCCGTCTACATGCAATGGCGTGGAAACAGCCTCGTCTAATGGCAGATCTGGCCGCAACGAAAAGTCTGGCACAGCGGAAGCATTGTCGCTTTGGGCCGCTTCGGCACTGACTTTAAAATACACTGCCGCATCGCTGGCCATTTCCGTCGTGTCAGGCACCGGCAAAGGGGCGGTGAAAGACGATAGCAAATGCGAACCCGCATCAAACACATGGTCACACTCGCCACAGCGCACCTTGCCTGCATAGGCTTGCAATTGTTCGTCAGTGACTTCGAATTGTGTTTGGCAGGCCGGGCAGGCCGTAATTAAGGACATTTTCTGGTTCCCGTCAGCAAGACCCATCCATCTTGCTGGATGGGGGCATCCATATCAAACCACTCTGAGTAATGTGCCAGCAAGATGTCCTGCTGGCTATCCAATATGCCGGATAATGCAACTTTGCCGCCACTTTTGCAAGATTTGGCGATCACTGGCGCCAATACCATCAGCGCACTGGAGAGAATATTGGCAACCACAATATCAAATGGCTCATGCAGGTAGTCTGCAGAATCATAAAATATAGCATCCACCTGATTATTGGCCGCATTATCGCGGCTAGCAATCACCGCTTGCCCGTCAATATCGACACCAATAGCACTCTGCGCGCCCAGCTTTTTAGCCGCAATGGCTAAAATCCCTGAGCCACAGCCGTAATCCAGCACATTTGCCTTGGCCAATAAGGCTTTTGGCAATTGCGCCAGCCAGCTCAGGCATAAATGCGTGGTTGGATGACTGCCGGTGCCGAATGCCAAGCCTGGGTCCAGCACAATATTAATCGCATCGGCATTGGGTGCCTGATGCCATGAAGGCACAATCCACAACTGATCGGTCACGCGGATCGGGTCAAACTGGGCTTGTGTTGCTCGCACCCAGTCCTGCTCCTCAATCTGCTCCACTTGGTACTTCAAGCCATCTAGTTGCAAGTCAGACTGCACATTAGCCAGCAACGCCTGCACATCGGCCTCGGCATCCAGCATGGCAGTGACGATATTCTGCTCCCAGATACCGGGTGGTGGATCGCCAGGCTCACCGAAAATAGCCTGCTCGGCCATGGTGTCGGCGTGCGCATCCTCAATGCTGACAGACAATGCACCGTGCTCCATGAGCACGTCACTGAGCGACTCGGCCTGTGGCTCGGTCGATTGAATTTTAAGTAACAGCCAATGCAAAATTATTTCGAGCTGATACCCAGCTTCTGCTCCAGATAGTGAATGCTGGTGCCGCCTTGCTGGAAGGCCAGATCGGCCATCAGGTCAGAATGCAGGGCAGTATTGGTTTTAATACCTTCGACATACATCTCGGACAATGCCACGCGCATTCTGGCAATTGCCTGCTCGCGGGTCGCACCATGCGTGATCAGCTTACCGATCATGGAGTCATAATGTGGTGGCACGGTATAACCACCATACACATGCGTATCCATGCGTACGCCAGGACCGCCAGGCATATGGAAACGATTGATAAAGCCAGGCGAAGGCACGAAAGTGTAAGGATCTTCAGCGTTAATACGGCACTCAATGGCGTGACCATTCAACACGATATCGCGCTGACGGAACGGCAGTTTTTCGCCCGCAGCAATAAATATCTGCTGTTGCACCAGGTCGATACCAGTGATCATTTCGGTCACGGTATGCTCTACCTGCAAACGCGTATTCATTTCAATGAAATAGAACTCGCCGTTTTCGTACAAAAACTCAAACGTACCTGCGCCACGGTATTTAATCTTGCGGCAAGCCTCGGCACAACGCTCACCAATCTTGTCGCGGATTCTGTCTGTTAACAGTGGCGAAGGCGCTTCTTCAATGATTTTTTGATGGCGGCGCTGCATGGAGCAGTCACGGTCACCCAGGTAAACCGCATTACCATGCTGGTCAGCCAGAATCTGGATTTCAATGTGGCGCGGATTTTCGAGGAATTTTTCCATGTAAACCATGGGGTTGCCAAAGGCGCTTTGCGCTTCGGCCTTGGTCATATTCACTGCATTCAGCAATGCTGCTTCGGTATGTACCACACGCATACCACGGCCACCACCGCCGCCTGCGGCTTTAATAATGACCGGGTAGCCAATGCGTTTGGCCGTTTTCATGATTTCGGCCGGATCGTCATTCAAGGCGCCCTCAGAACCTGGCACACAAGGTACACCCGCTTTTTTCATGGCATCTTTAGCCGACACCTTGTCACCCATCAAACGGATCGTTTCGGCACGCGGGCCGATAAACACAAAACCACTTTGCTCCACACGCTCGGCAAAGTCTGCGTTTTCAGACAAAAAGCCATAGCCCGGGTGAATCGCTTGCGCATCTGTTACTTCCGCTGCACTGATGACCGCCGGGATATTCAGGTAACTTTTAGCGGATGGCGCAGGGCCAATACACACAGATTCATCAGCCAATTTGACATATTTAGCATCGCGGTCGGCCTCAGAGTGCACCGCTACCGTTTTAATCCCCAACTCACGGCAGGCGCGCTGCACGCGTAAGGCTATCTCACCGCGGTTGGCAATCAGTATCTTCTCAAACATAGCGATTAACCAATCAGGAACAAAGGTTCGCCGTATTCGACAGGCTGACCGTTTTCAACAAAAATCTTTTTAATCGTGCCAGAAAATTCGCTCTCAATTTCATTGAGTAACTTCATCGCCTCGATAATGCATAAGGTTTCACCCGTGCTGACGCTGCTGCCAACATCCACAAAGGCTTTGGCATCAGGCGATGAAGCGCGGTAAAAAGTACCGACCATCGGTGATTTAACAATCTGGCCATCCAGTACTTCAGCTGGGGCAGCGGCTGGCGCAGCAGCGACGGCTGGTGCCGCAACGGGCGCTGGCGCAGCGACATATTGCGTGATCGGTGCAGCGCTGGGCGCCATGGCGCGACTAATACGTACTTTTTCCTCACCCTCGGTCAGTTCCAGTTCGGAAATCCCAGATTCCTCTACCAGATCAATCAGTTTTTTGAGTTTGCGTAAATCCATAAAAGCCTCGAATGTAAATGTTTTAATGTTATTAGAGTTGTTGGATGTAGCGATATGCGGCGAAGTATCCCTCTGCGCCCAAACCGCAAATCACTGCGGTTGCAATATCGCTGAAATAAGAATGATGCCGAAATGACTCGCGTGCATGCACATTCGACAGATGTACTTCAATAAATGGCACATTGACCGCAGAAAGGGCATCACGAATGGCAACGGAGGTATGTGTGAATGCCGCCGGATTGATAATGACATAATCGACGCGATTCACGGAAAGTGCGTGTATTTTCTCAATGATCTCGGCTTCCGAATTACTTTGAAAAGTATCCAGACGCGCTTGATCGGCGCGCGCCAAATCTTGCAAACGCTGATTAATGTCTGCAAGTGTTTGACTGCCATAATGCTGCGGCTCACGGGTGCCCAGCATATTTAAATTGGGTCCGTGAATCACCAGGATGGATTTGGTGCCCATTTCACATGCCTCTCAAGGAGAAAAGTACAACCTTCATGGCGTCGAAGTTTGCCGAAGTTATTGCATTTTGTCCAGAGGAATTCGCAGTTTAAAGAAAATTGAAAGTCGCTAATTTAGCTGACAATTGAAGTGGTTTTGCAGCGAACAAGCGGGATTTGACAGTCTGCGCACAGCAGAAAAAAGCAGCCACCCTGTTACAAATTGAGTGCTTTTTGCAGCATTTGGCGATTCACGCGACCAAAGAAAATCTGTGTCACTTCGCCTTGCGCGGAGATCACTACCGTATAAGGCAACACCCCTTTATGATTGCCCAATGTTTCTGCCAAGGGCATGCCTTCATTCTCGGCAATCAGTAGTGGATAGCTGACCGGGGTACTTTCTGTAAACTCATGCACGGCGGCGGCTTCATCTATGGCCAGGCCCAATACGACAATCTCGGGATGCGCACTGGCCAAGGCCGAAATTTCCGGCATTTCTTCGCGGCAAGGCTCACACCAGGTCGCCCAGAAGTTCAAAATAACCGGCTTACCCTTATATTGCGCCAAGGGGTACGCCTTGCCGCCATGATCGAACAGGGTAGTGGCCCATACCGGGGCAATCTCTGCCGCACTCGGCAATGCAGATTCTGTTGCCATAAACTGGTGACGGTTCAGGTATAGCCAGCGAAAACCGCTACCCAACACCACCATCAATAAAACCGTCATGACCACACGGGCAACATTACGCATGCGGCGATGCCTCCATGGGCTTTAATTCTGGCTTTAACTTAAGTGCGCGGACGGTGCGCACAAAACGCTCAGCGTCCTGGTAGCCTTTGATGACCGGCTGCATGGCCTGGCCCTGTGCGTTGAAAAAGACCATGCCTGGCGGCCCGAACAAGGCAAATTGTTTTAATAACGCAGCATCCTCAGCGCGATTGTCAGTCACATCGGCTTGCAACAGCAACACGCCTTGCAACTCAGCCCGCACGGCAGAGTCGCTAAAGACAAACTGCTCGTATTCCTTGCAGGAAACACACCAGTCGGCATAAAAATCCAGCATCACCGGCTGGCCATTAGCGGCCTTCAAGCGCTGCTCAAGGGCTTGCACGCTATGCACGCGCTCAAATGCCAATGGCTGTACTTTGGCGGACGAACTTGCCATCAGGTTTTGTAATGGTTGCAGCGGCGAGCGTGCCCCCGACCAGGCACCCGCGAGCAAAGCAATGCCGTATAGCAGCAAGATGACCGCAAACCCTTTGCCCACCCGCTGCGCGGTGGTCGCCGTCGCCGGTAGCGGGTCGATTGCCCGCCAATAAATCGCAGGCACAATGCAAAGCGCCGCCCATAACACTAATTGTACTGCCACCGGCAGAATTGGGCTGATCACCCAAATCGCCACACCCAGCATCAGCACACCAAACAAACGCCGAACTGTATTCATCCACTCACCGGCTTTAGGCAGCAATGTGCCCGCAGAGGCGCCTATCAATAATAATGGCACCCCCATCCCCAAGGACAGTGAGAACAACGCCATCGCACCCAGCGCGACATCGTGGGTCTGGCTGATATACAGCAGAGCCCCCGCCAGCGGTGCGGCCACACAAGGGCTAATAATCAGCGCGGAAATAGCGCCCATGAGAAAGTCACTGAGCAAATGACCGCCTTTAAAGCGGTTGCTCCAGTTAAAAAAGTAATTCTCAACCGCACTTGGCAATTTCAGCTCATAAAAGCCAAACATTGAAAAAGACAGCACCACAAAAATCAGCGCGCCAGCGATCAGGGCGGCTGGCGTTTGCAAGGCGCTACTCAATAACTGTCCGGACAAACCAGCCGCAACGCCTGCCAGCGTATAGGTCAGGCACATACCCAAGGTGTAAGCCAATGACAGTGTGAACGCCTTGCCGCGCGACACATGCGCATTTTTGCCAACAATGATGCCGGACAAAATAGGAATCATGGGGAACACACAAGGCGTCAATGCCAACAATAAACCGGCCCCGAAAAAGCCAGCAACAATCTGCCACCAGCGGCCAGAAGACAACAACTTGCCGGAGAACTCGTCTTCAATTGGCGCCACTGCTGATGCATCAGCAGTGGCGCTGGCAACGGAGGAAGCAGCAGATCCTGATTGCGAATTGGACAATGACAAGGATTTGGTTTGCGGTGGGTAGCACAAGCCTTTTTCGCTACAGCCCTGATAACGTACCTGTAAAGTGGCAGGCGCGGCACCGGTAAATGTGACCTCGGCTAAAGTGTCATGATGAAATACCTGCTGTTCACCAAAATTAGGGTCATTTTTGGTTTCGCCCGCAGGCAGCGTGATCTTGGCAGTGTCTCCGGCGGGCAACACCAGCTGTATGCGCTCACGATACAAATAATGCCCGGGCGCAACCACAAACTTGAGCTGCGCATGGCTGCTATCTACCAACCCAGCCTCAACTTTGAATGCCTGGTCGACGGGCAAGAATTCTTCTGATTCACTGTCAGTAAACAGCTTGGAGAACTGTGTGCCTGCCTGTGCTGGCAAAACGCTTACCAACAGCAGCGCCAGCATGACCCAGCCTCTTATCCACATGGTTATCAACGACTCACTCCTGCCCTATCACTTGATCAACGACCGTCTCGGCTGCCACCCACGCCAAATATTCCGGCAAACCCTCGTTCACATGGATACCTACAATCTCCGGAAGTTCATAAGGATGCAGCATCCGTAACTTAGTCGCACAAGCCGCATACGCCTTACACGTGGTTTTGATGGTCAACCCAACCTCTTCCGCTCGCTCGACCTGCCCCTGCCAGCGATAGATCGAGGTCACCGGACTTGAAATATTGACACATGCCGCCAACTTCTCTGTAACCAGCGTCTGCGCGATATGCTCGGCACATGCCCTGTTCGGCACATGCGTAAACACGATTATAATTTCCTCTTTTGGCGTCACGGGCGCTGACTCACAGACAGGATTCTGACATGCGTTTTATCATCTTTGCTATTCTACTGGCTTTTCCGTTCCTGGAGATAGCCGTGCTGATCGAACTCAGCCAGCGCTATGGCTGGTGGGTATTGGTCTACCTGGTCACGATTGGCTATCTGGGCCTGAAGTTGATCCGTAATGAAAAAGACCTGATCGCAGCACGCATGTTCCAGCAAATGGGCGCGGGCAGCAATCCAATTGCCGCCATGTTTTCAACCGCCAGGAATATGTTTGCCGGCGTATTATTACTGATCCCTGGCGTGATCAGCGATGTGCTCGCCGTGATATTGCTGCTGATTCCGAGCAAAAATCCCAGCGTGGGTGCCACCGGCAACCAAAATGGCGCACAATACCGGGCTAGCGCCAACGACGAAGTAATTGAGGGCGAGTTTACCGAAGTACATGACAGCAAGCCGGCTGACAATGTGGTGCATTTACCGCGCAAAGATTAACCCGACAGAAAACAACGCATTATGAATCGTGTCCTGATTGAAAACAGCGGCCATACGTTTGACGTACGCCCCAGCCAAACCGTGCTCGAAGCCGCCATTGAAGCAGGTATCAACCTGCCATACGGCTGTCGCAACGGTGCCTGCGGCGCCTGCAAGGGCAAGGTACTCACTGGCAAAATCATGCATGATGATTACCAGGGCAGTGCCCTGACGGATGCCGAACTCGCCGCAGGCATGGCGTTATTTTGCTGCGCCAGACCACTCGAAGACCTGGTCATTGAATGCCGCCAGATCGACATGGTACAAGGCATTAAACCACGCATCCTGCCCGTCCGTGTGCAACACAAAGAGCAATTGGGTGAGGATGTCATGGTGCTGCATTTGCAATTACCAGGCACCGAGCAACTGACCTTTATGGCCGGGCAATATATCGAATTCCTGCTCAAAGACGGCCGCCGCCGCGCCTTCTCCATTGCCAATGCACCACACGAACAAGGTTTTATCGAGCTGCATATCCGCAAAATTGCCGGTGGGCATTTCACCGAACAAGTATTTAACGAGATGCCATTAAAAACAATTCTGCGTATCGAAGCACCGCTAGGCAGTTTTTTCCTGCGCGAACAAAATGACAAACCTATCATCATGGTCGCGGGCGGCACTGGCTTTGCGCCGGTGAAAGGCATGATAGAGCACATGATTTTCAACCAGATCCAAAGACCGGTTTACCTGTATCGCGGCGCGCGTCAGGTGGATGATTTGTATATGGATGACCTGTGCCAGCGCTGGGCGCAGTTTATGCCGAATATTCAATATATCCCGGTGATTTCAGATGGCAATGACAGTGATGACTGGGATGGCCGTCGCGGACTGGTACATCAGGCAGTGCTGGAAGATCATGCGGATTTGAGTGGATTTGAGGTGTATGTGTGTGGCGCGCCTGGCATGGTAGATATTGCCAAGCAGACGTTTGTCGAGCGCGGATTGCCTGAAGAAGAGTTTTATAGTGATGCGTTTACGTTTGCGCCTAAGTAAACGTTCGTTACATAATTGCAGCTAACTGCACTGAATTCTTTTTATGTGAGTATTTCTTTCGCCTCTCGGCGAGTCACTTTCTGATGCTTGCCCCTCAGAAAGTAACCAAAGAGGAGGGCACCCAGCCATCACGGCCTGACGGCTTCCTTGCGTTGCTCAACAAAGTGGGCGTCCATCGAAACTCGCCCTAGCGGCTTGCAAAAGGCGCAAGCCACCGCGGAACTCGAACAGCCGATGGCCGACTTCTCCCACTTCGTCTCCGCTACTCAGCGTGATGGAATGGGATTATTCTCGCCAAACTCACATCGTAGCAATTTGGAAGGTTCAAAAACCAGATTCTTTTCTTAAAGTCACTAGTGGTGGCGCTCACAGGTGTTCGGGGTCCCCATCTGCCGCGCCGAGCAACGCAGGATTGACGGGAGTTGTCGGCAAGCAACTGTTTGAGCTCCGCAGGAGCGAGTTTTTGATTGCCGCCCGGCAAACCGAGTAGCGCAGGGAACAAGCGGAAGCTGGGGTGCATTTCTTTTGGTTACTTATTCTTTGTGCAAGCAAAGAAAAGTAACTCGCCGAAAAGGCGAAAAACAACCTAACAAACAACCACGTGGGCATCCATGCCCACCCTACAACGACCAATCTAAAGAACAACCTTTTATTGCTATCTCACCACGCTTGGATTCCGGCCCACGCCTGAATGACACACTAGGGAAAGTGACAAAAAAGAGCCGAGTTAAAACTAGCTCTTCAACCACCTAGCAATATCCATCGCATAATAAGTTAACACGCCATCTGCCCCTGCGCGTTTAAACCCTAGCATCGCTTCCAGCACACAAGCTTTCTCATCCAGCCAGCCATTTTGTGCGGCGGCCTTGAGCATGGCGTATTCACCACTGACATGATAAGCATACGTCGGTACACCAAACTCGTCTTTGACGCGGCGTACGATATCCAGATACGGCATACCTGGTTTTACCATCACCATATCCGCGCCTTCTTCCAGGTCCAGCGCGACTTCTTTCAGCGCTTCGTCAGAGTTGGCAGGGTCCATCTGGTAATTGTATTTATTGCTTTTGCCCAGGTTGCCTGCAGAGCCAACCGCATCACGGAACGGACCGTAGAAAGCTGAGGCATATTTGGCGGAGTAGGCGAGTATGCGGGTATAGATATAGCCGCCTTCTTCCAGCGCATCGCGGATGGCGCCAATACGGCCATCCATCATGTCAGACGGCGCCACCACATCGGCACCGGCTTCTGCATGGCATAAGGCTTGTTTGACCAGGACGGCAACGGTTTCGTCATTGAGCACGTAGCCGCTGTCATCAATCAGGCCATCCTGGCCGTGTGTGGTGTATGGATCCAGGGCGACGTCAGTAATCACGCCCAGCTCAGGAAAGGCTTGTTTCAATGCTCTCACTGTACGCGGTACCAAGCCATCCGGATTGTAGGCTTCTTTGGCATCCAGGCTTTTGTATTGCTGTGGCACGACCGGGAACAAGGCGAGGGCCGGAATACCTAGCTTGACGCATTCTTCGGCGGTTTTCAGTAATACATCAATGCTTTGACGCTGCACGCCTGGCATGGAGCTAACAGACTCAATCTGCCCTTCGCCTTCCAGCACAAATACCGGGTAAATCAGATCATTGACCGTGAGTACATTCTCGCGCATCAGGCGACGAGAAAAGTCGTCCTTGCGCATGCGGCGTGGACGGATAGCGAGAAATTGATTGCTCATGGGAGTCCTTTGCTTTACCCAAATACCCTGGCCAATTCGGCACCCGGATCGTCCTGGCGCATAAAGGCTTCGCCGACCAAAAAGCCGTTAACGTTGTGGCTGCGCATCAAGGCGACATCTTCTGGCGTGAAAATACCGGACTCAGTGACCACAAAGCGGTCTTCAGGTGTTTTTTCGAGCAGATCTAGCGTGGTTTGCAAGGTAACATCGAAGGTACGCAGGTTACGGTTATTAATGCCCAATAAAGGTGTTTCCAGTTGCAGGGCCAGTTCCAGTTCGTCGGCATCATGCACTTCAACCAACACCGCCATGCCGAGGTTGTGGGCGGCCAGTTCCAGCTCGCGCATTTGCGCCAGCTCCAGTGCAGCCACAATCAGCAAAATGCAGTCAGCCCCCATGGCACGGGCTTCATAGACCTGATAAGGATCTATCATGAAATCTTTGCGCAGCACAGGCAATTTACAGGCTGCACGCGCTTGTTTTAAATATGCGGCAGAACCCTGGAAATACTGTTCATCCGTCAGTACGGACAAGCAGGCTGCACCGCCTTTTTCGTAGCTTTTGGCGATCACGGCCGGGTTGAAATCCGCACGAATAATGCCTTTGGATGGGCTGGCCTTTTTAATTTCAGCAATCACCGCAGGTTTATCCGCATCGACTTTATCGACAATATTGCCAATAAAGTCACGGCAATCCGGCTGATCCAGGGCTTCTTCACGCATGGCATCCAGTGACTTGAGCGCTTGCGCCTTGGCGATTTCTTCGCGTTTGGTCGCTAAAATTTTATTTAAAATATCAGACATAATGTACTCGCATGTTTATCGTTTCACTTACTGGTCTACGCGTATTCGTGCGCGCTACTGGTAAGTATGATCTTGATGTTTAATCCAGCCGCTATGGCGCCCTTGCGGATCGTGGTGCGTCCAATGCATGATGCCACCTTTGGGGTTGTAAATGTATTCCCCCTTAAATGTCACCGTATCTCCTGCATTCAAGCCTTCTACGCGTGGTGCCAGGTCAATATTATGCGCAAACAACAAGGTTTGTTCAGCAGACACGCTCACCAGAAAGCGCTGGTGGCGGGCGCCTTTGTTATCGTCAGGCAACAGTTTCTTCACTACGCCATGACCTTCTAGCCAGACATGGCTTTGCTTTTGCGCAAACGCCTGCTTAACTGCTGCATTGCCTTCCGATGACAGCCCGGAAGAAAGTGATTGAAGATTCAGCATCTGAACCTGTGACTTCACTTCCACGGTGGACTGTGGCCGATTACTTGCACCATCACCGCTGACACTCTGTTGCGACGCCTGCTGACACGCCGCCAGCAAACCGAACAGTGCCATCAATGCGTAGCGTTTCATGCCGCCTGGCTCAAGGCCTTCAGTTGTTGCAGTTTATTCAAGGCCGCGCCTGAATCAATGGACTGCGCCGCTTGCGCAATGCCAGATGGCAAATCACTGACCAGGCCAGACACATAAATGGCCGCACCGGCGTTAAGCAAGACAATATCGCGTGCCGGGCCTTTTTCACCCGACAGCAAACCAAGAATAATCTCGCTGGAATGTTGCGCACTTTCAACGCGGATGCTGTTGATGTCATGCAATGGCATGCCAAACTGGGCCGGGTTCAAGGTGTATTCACTGACTTGTCCGTTTTTAAGCTCCGCCACATATGTATCGGCAGAGAAAGAGATTTCATCCATTTCATCGGCACTATGCACCACCATCACATGCTCGCTGCCCAGCTGCTGCAAGGTTTGCGCCAGCAATGGCACCAGGTCGCGGTGAAACACACCCATCACCTGGCGCTTGGCCCCCGCCGGGTTGGTCATCGGGCCTAACAAGTTGAACATGGTACGCACACCCAATTCGCGGCGTACAGGTGCAGCATACTTCATGGCTGCATGATGATTAGGTGCAAACATAAAGCCAATGCCCGCTTCGTTGACGCAGCGCACGACTTGCTCCGGCGTCAACACGATATTCACGCCCAAAGCTTCGAGCACATCGGCAGAGCCGCTTTTTGAAGAGGCTGCACGGCCACCATGTTTGGCGATTTTCGCACCTGCCCCTGCAGCAACAAAGGCTGACGCCGTTGAGACATTAAATACCTTGTTAGGCGCACCACCCGTACCACAGGTGTCAATCAAATGGCGCGTATCGTCAATCACCACTTTGCTCGACAGCTCACGCATCACCTGCGCAGCGGCGGCAATTTCGGTGACCGTTTCGCCCTTGACGCGCAAGGCGGACAAAAAGCCCGCAATCTGGATCTGGGTAAATTCGCCGCTCATGATCTGCTGCATGATTTGCAGCATTTCTTCATGCGTAAAATCGGTGTGGTCAATCAGTCGCTGCAGGGCGATTTTAGGCGTGATAGCCATCAATAGCCTTTCAGGAAGTTATCCAGCAACTCATGCCCGTATTCGGTCAAAATCGACTCTGGGTGAAACTGCACGCCTTCAACGGCCAGTGTTTTATGCTTAACGCCCATGATCTCGCCATCTTCGGTCCATGCTGTGATCTCCAGGCAATCCGGGATGGTTTCGCGCTCAATCACCAGTGAGTGGTAACGCGTGGCTGTGTAAGGATTAGGCAGGTTTCTGAACACACCGGTATTGGTATGGTGTATCAATGACGTTTTACCGTGCATCAGGGTTTTGGCCTTGATGATGTTGCCACCAAACGCCTGGCCTATGCTCTGGTGACCCAAGCAGACACCCAGCAAAGGAATCTTGCCAGCGAACTCGTGAATCAGCGGCACGGAAATGCCTGCTTCATTCGGTGTGCAAGGCCCAGGAGAAATCACGATTTTTTCCGGCTGCATTGCCTTAATTTGTTCCAGCGTGATTTCATCATTTCTGTGCACATGGACGTCTTGACCCAGCTCGCCAAAATACTGCACGAGGTTGTAGGTAAAAGAGTCGTAGTTATCAATCATCAACAACATTTCAGGCTCCCTTTCCTGGTTGTAATTGGGCTTCGCTGTCCAGGCCAGCTTGCACCAGCTCAGCCGCACGAATCACGGCTTTGGCTTTATTCTGCGTCTCGTCCCATTCGCTTTGCGGCACAGAGTCGGCGACAATGCCTGCCCCGGCCTGCACATAGAGTTTTTTGTCTTTAATCACGGCCGTACGAATCGCAATCGCCACATCCATATCACCGTTAAAACCTAAATACCCCACGGCACCTGCATAGATACCGCGCTTGGACGGTTCCAGCTCTTCAATGATTTCCATGGCCCGCACTTTAGGGGCGCCGGAAACCGTGCCTGCAGTGAATGTCGCCTTAAGCACATCAATCGCATCCAGACCGGGCTTGAGCTGGCCTTCAACATTGCTGACGATATGCATCACATGTGAGTAGCGTTCGATGGTCATATTGTCAGTGACTTTCACCGTCCCGGTCAGCGCCACACGGCCAACATCGTTACGGCCCAGATCCATCAATTGCACGTGCTCGGCACGCTCTTTCGGGTCAGCCAGCAACTCGGCTTCGAGTGCCAGGTCATGATCGCGGTTTTTGCCGCGTGGACGCGTGCCTGCAATCGGGCGCGACGTGACCGTAGTATCTTCCAGCCGCACCAGGATTTCCGGTGACGCGCCGACCACATGGTGGTCATCCATATCGTAATAAAACATATACGGCGAAGGATTGAGGCTGCGCAAGGCACGGTAGAGGCTTAGCGGCGACGCTTCAAAGTCTTGCGTCATGCGCTGACTGAGCACCACCTGCATAATGTCGCCTTCAAGAATATATTGCTGCGCTTTTTTCACCGCTGCCTTGAAGTTTTCTTCGCCAAACTCTGACAATGCCTGTGTTTTTCTGGTCGGCAGGGCCGCAGGAATGTCTACTTGCGTGCGCAACTTTGCCAGCAAGGCATGCATGCGTGCACAGGCGGTTTCATAGGCATTGGGCTGCGTCGGGTCGGCATAGACAATAAAATACAATTTGGCAGACAAGTTATCGACCACCGCAATTTCTTCCGACACCATCAGCAGGATGTCTGGCGTGCCAATCGCGTCCGGCTTTTTGTTTTTGCCCAGGCGCTTTTCAATGTATTGAATGGTCTCATAGCCAAAATAACCCGCCAGGCCACCGGTGAAACGCGGCAACCCCTCGTAAGGCGGTGTTTTGAATCTGGCCTGGTAGGCTTTGATAAAGTCGAGCGGATTTTGGTCTGTGTGCGACTCAATGACCTGGTCGCCTTGAATCACTTGCAGCGCCTCATCACGCACCACAATGCGGGTAGTCGCGGGCAGGCCAATAATTGAATAGCGGCCAAAGCGTTCGCCGCCTTGTACGCTTTCCAGCAGGTAAGAGTAGGGTTGATTAGCCAGCTTGAGATACAGCGACAAAGGTGTATCTAAATCGGCAAAGGTTTCCATCACTAGCGGAATACGGTTGTAGCCTTGCGCCGCCAGCGCGTCGAATTCGGTCTTGCTTAAGGTGCTTAACATGATGCTTTTTCCAGGTTGATCGTCGAGTGTGTCGTGGGCAAGCCTCACGACAGATCAGTGCAAATGGCGTGCACCAGCGCCGGGGAGTAGGACTAGCCCCGCCACGAACGACGCCAGCTTAATACTGGCCAACTGGAAGAATGATGAGCACAAAACATCATGATATCTGGACAAATTTCTGGTTATCCCTGCTTAAGAGAGCAGGTAACTCGAGCAAGTTCACCACCTCGGTGAGTTGCTGCACCGTGGCATCCACGGTTGCCACATCAATGGCGCGCCCTTGATTATACCCATAAGGCACAGTCACGACAAAGCACCCCGCAGCATGGGCCGCCTGAATATCGGTTTCAGAGTCGCCCACCAGCAGCGCCTCGGCTGGCAACGTGTCCAGCTTGTGGCAAATATGCAACAGTGGCAACGGGTCTGGTTTCTTTTTGGGCAAGCTATCGCCGGAGACGACGATTTCAAAAAATTCAGCCAATCCGGCATGCTGCAACAAAGGCAGGGTGAATTTTTCTGGCTTATTAGTCACACACGCCAGGCGGTAGCCTTGTTTTTTCAATTGTTGCAACGCGGGCAACACGCCAGCAAAGGCCTGGCTGGCTGTAACATTGGCTTCATAAAACCCCTGATACAGCGGTTGCGCACGGGCAAACTCCTGTGCGTCAGGCTCACCATGCATGCTACCAACCAAACAACGTTTGATCAGGTTTTGCACGCCCTCACCAATATAGGTGGTAATTTGCGCCTGCGGCAACATGGGTTTTCCCAAAGCCACCAGCATACGGTTGGCGGCCTCGGCAATTTGCGGCGCGGTATCAAGCAAGGTGCCATCCAGATCGAACATCACTAGCTTGACTTGAAACCGCATCTCTTAACCTCAAAAAACAACATAGCCTAAACAAGGCAAGGCGCGCGCAAAAAAGCAGGACGCAGCCTACAGGTAGTAGGTAAGTCCTGATTTTTTAAGCAGCAACGCAGCATTGTGACGGATTATGTTGTTTTTAAACCGTGGCCAAAGAGGCACGCATGGCCGCTACAACCGTATCGTAACGGTTAGGATCGGTATCTTTAGGCGCACCAAAAATCGCGCTACCTGCCACAAATGTATCGGCACCGGCTTTAGCAATTTCAGCGATGTTGTTCGCGTTCACGCCGCCGTCTACTTCCAGCCAGATTTGACGACCTGTCTGCTCGTAGTAAGCATCAATACGCGCACGGGCTTGTTTCAGTTTATCCAAGGTTGCCGGAATGAATTTCTGGCCACCAAAACCTGGGTTCACAGACATCAGCAAAATCATGTCGACTTTGTCCATGACATAGTCCAGGTAGTGCAATGGTGTCGCTGGGTTGAATACCAGGCCAGCTTTACAGCCGCTGTCACGGATCAATGCCAGGCTACGGTCGATGTGGTCAGACGCTTCCGGGTGGAAAGTGATGATGTCGGCACCAGCTTTGGCAAAGTCAGGGATGATGCGATCCACTGGTTTTACCATCAGGTGCACGTCAATCAGTGCGCCAGCGTTGTGAGACAACTCACGAATCGCATCACAGACCAATGGACCAATGGTCAGGTTAGGCACGTAATGGTTATCCATCACGTCAAAGTGAACGATGTCAGTGCCGGATTTAATGACGTTTTCGATTTCTTGGCCTAATTTGGCAAAGTTGGCAGAAAGAATACTTGGGGCAATGCGAAAAGTTTTATCCATGCTGGTGTTCCGTCTCTTGAGTTCCGTGAATTAATCTAATAAAAATTTTAGTAAAACCAATATTTTAACGCCATTTTGTTTCAAATTGACAGGATTCTTGCTTGTGACGCGTGAATATAAGAAAATGTCTGCACTATTAGACATGGATTTCCATCCAAACGCTCATGAACTGTTTGCAAGCGCCGATTTGTTTATCTTTTGACCCTGTCCCGCAGGTAAAATAGCGCCATGCAACTGTATACCATTGGTGTCAACCACACCACCGCCCCTATTGCCATCCGCGAGAACGTTGCGTTTAACAACGAAACCTTGCCGCAGGCGCTGGCGGATCTGGCACGTCACAACGTGGCAGAAGTGGCTATTTTATCGACCTGCAACCGCACAGAAATCTACGTCCAGTCCATCCGCCCCGAAGTGGTGATTGACTGGCTGGCGAGCTACCACCGTCTGGAAGCCGACAAACTCCTGCCCTATACCTACACCTTAAGCAGCCACGAGGCGGTCAAGCATGCGTTCCGTGTGGCCAGCGGCCTGGACAGCATGGTGCTAGGCGAGGCGCAAATCCTCGGGCAATTCAAGCAGTCAGTCAAAATCGCGCAAGACTCAGGCACGCTGGGCACCATGCTGCACAAACTGTTCCAGCGCACTTTTGAAGTTGCCAAAGAAGTACGTACCAATACCGACATTGGCGGTAGCTCAATTTCGATGGCCGCCGCCGCCGTTAAACTAGCGCAGCGTATTTTTGGTGACCTGAGTTCACAAAGCGTGCTGTTTATTGGCGCAGGCGAAATGATAGAGTTGTGCGCTGACCATTTTGCCGCGCAAAAACCCAAAAAAATCACCGTGGCCAACCGCACGCTAGAACGCGGCGAACAACTGGCAGAAAAAATCCGCGGCCAGGGTTTAAACGTGCAAGCCATCTTGCTCAACGACCTGCCCGAGCGCTTTCAAGAATTTGACATCGTCATCACCAGCACCGCCAGCCAACTGCCGATTGTCGGCCTCGGCATGGTAGAGCGCGCGATTAAAGCACGTAAACACCGGCCGATGTTTATGGTCGACCTCGCCGTGCCACGCGATATCGAACCCGAAGTGTCGGCGCTGGACGATGTGTTTTTATACTCGGTAGACGATCTGGCGCAAGTGGTGACAGAAGGCTTGGGCAACCGCCAGGAAGCCGCCGTGAATGCCGAACTGATTGTGAACTCGCGCGTAGAGCACTTTATGCAGTGGCTCAAACAGCGCGAAGCGGTGCCGACCATTAAAGCACTGCGCGACCAAGTAGACACGGTACGCAAAGCCGAGCTGGAAAAAGCACTTAAATTACTGCAAAAAGGCGAGTCGCCAGAAAAAGCGCTCGAAGCCCTGAGCAATGCACTGACCAATAAATTTTTGCATGGCCCCAGCCATGCGCTAAACAACTCTCACGGCGATGCCCATGCCCATATGGAGCACCTCGTGAAACAACTCTTTCAAATCAAAGAATAATGTTTCAAGCCTGGCATCCGCACACGCTTTGAAGATTAGGTAACCACATGAAACCAAGTATGTTGCAAAAGCTCGCCAACTTAAGCGAGCGCCTTGAAGAACTCAACCGCCTGCTCAGTAGCGAAGGCGTGACCGACAACATGGATAACTACCGTAAGATCATGCAAGAACATACGGAAATTACGCCGATTGTCGAGCAATACCATATTTACACCCAAACCGAGTCAGACCTGAAAGAAGCTCACGCCATGCTGGCTGACCCGGAAATGAAAGAGTTCGCGCAGGAAGAAATCGACACCGGCAAAAAACGCCTCGAAGAAGTCGAACTGGCCTTGCAAAAACTGCTGCTGCCCAAAGACCCTAGCGACGAGAAAAACATTTTCCTTGAAATCCGCGCCGGTACCGGCGGTGACGAATCCGGCCTGTTTGCCGGAGACTTGTTCCGCATGTATTCACGCTTTGCCGACCGCCAGGGCTGGAAAGTGGAAGTGGTGTCTGCCAACGAAGGTGAGGTAGGCGGCTATAAAGAAGTCATCGCCAAAATCATTGGTTACGGCGCTTACTCAAAACTCAAATTCGAATCCGGCGGTCATCGCGTCCAACGTGTGCCGGATACCGAAACCCAGGGTCGTATCCACACCTCCGCCTGTACGGTCGCGATTCTGCCTGAGGTGGAAGAGGTGGGTGATGTTGAAATCAACCCGGCCGATATCCGCATTGATACTTTCCGCGCTTCTGGCGCGGGTGGTCAGCACATCAACAAAACTGACTCCGCCGTACGGATTACCCACGCACCCACCGGCATCGTAGTGGAATGCCAGGACGGCCGCAGCCAGCACGCCAACAAAGCGCAAGCCATGCAGGTGTTGGCCGCGCGCATCAAGGCCAAACATGTCGATGAGCAACAAAGCAAAATCGCCTCCGAACGCCGCAACCTGATTGGCTCAGGCGACCGTTCCGAGCGGATTCGTACCTACAACTATCCACAAGGCCGTATTACCGATCACCGCATCAACCTGACGCTGTATAAAATTGAAGCCATCACCGAAGGCGATATGGACGAGTTGATTAATGCGCTGGCGACTGAATATCAGGCGGACTTGCTGGCCAGCTTGGGCGAAGACGCTTAAAACAATCCGCCAAGACATGCGCACACCCGTACATCAAGGCAGTTGTTTATGTGAGCGCGTGCGCTACGAGGTGACCGGCAACCTGGGGCCGCTGGTTTATTGCCATTGCAAGCGTTGCCGCAAAGCCACGGGCTCAGCCTTTATTGCGGTTGCACCCGTCGCAAAAGCGGATTTCAACATCACGCAGGGTGCCGCCGCACTGGCCACCTATCGCAGTGAAGCGGGCGTATGCCGCAGCTTTTGCAGCCATTGTGGCTCACCCATCATCGGCTACCGGGAAAGCGATCCCGATACACTCAGGCTACGCATTGGCACACTGGATACACCACTGCCAGCCCAAGTCTCGGCACATATCTTTGTCGCCTCCAAAGCCGAATGGCATGACTTTCACGATGATGCGCCGCAATATGCGGAACGCCCTTAACGAGATGGCCTATTGAAATGACTCAGTTTCGCCTGCCTGCCGCGCCACGCAGCATCCAGAAAGATAACCCGATCAAGTTTTTGCTGGATAGCGAAGCCATTGATTGCCTGGCGCACAACATTGGCCTGGTGCACGGTACCTTTGATGCTGAGTCCTTTAAACAGTTAGCACTTACCAACATTGCGCCACTCGGGTTTATGGATCGCTCGGCGCATATTGCCGCAGCGTTGAAAGCGACATTACCTGCCAAATTCTCGGATGCCACTGACATCCTGCTCAATACGCTGACGCCTCCGAATGTGCATACCGAGCGCCTGGGCTTGAGCGTGTTTTTCTACCTGCCGCACACGCGTTTTATTGCCGAATATGGGCGTGATGCGCAACACAATGGTGGCGAGGATCCGTTTGCATCGGCCATGCGCGCCCAATATGAATTGACGCGCCGCTTCACAGCCGAGTTTTCGATTCGCCCGTTTTTGATGCATGATTTTGACCGTACGCTGAACCAGTTAACGCAATGGCTGGATGATCCTGACCCGCATGTGCGGCGTTTGTGTTCTGAAGGTACGCGCTCGCGTTTGCCATGGGGCGCACGCATCCCGCAATTGATTAAAGACCCGACGCCAACCTTGCCGATTCTGGAGGCGCTCAAAAACGACCCGAGTTTATATGTGCGCCGCAGCGTGGCAAACCACTTGGGCGATATTGCCAAAGACCATCCGGCACTGGTTTTCGAGCTATGTGAGCGCTGGCTGGCCAATGCGGATAAAGACCTGAAGTGGGTGATCCGCCATGCCGTGCGCCACCCAGCCAAGCAAGGCCATGCCACGGCGACTGCCTTGCGCAAAGCGGCCGGAGGCAGGTGATGCAAGCCACCAGCTCATACTCAGTGCGACAATGGTTGCACACCGCCCGCCAACAACTGGCGCAGTTTGTACCGCCCGATGAGGCGAATATTGAAGCGCAAATGTTATTGATGCATGTGCTGGACGTGAACCGCGCCTGGCTGATTGCACACGCAACGGACAACCTGGCGGCCATTGCTATCAATACAGTGGAATCACTATTGCAGCGCCGCTTGCAAGGGGAACCGGTGGCGCATATTCTGGGCGCGCGTGAGTTTTTTGGCCTAGCGCTCAAAGTCACGCCAGACACCCTGATTCCGCGCCCGGATACCGAAACCCTGGTCGAAGCCGCCTTAGAAAAAATCAATGGCCGCATGCGCGTGCTGGACCTGGGCACCGGCACTGGCGCCATCGCACTGGCCATTGCCAGGCATGCACCAGCGTGTGAAGTCGTTGCGGTAGACGCGTCAGCCAGCGCGCTCGCTGTGGCGACGGAAAATGCTGCGGCTTTACAGCTTAGCAATGTGCAATGTCTTGCCAGTAACTGGTTTGCCGCATTGCCAGCCAGCAAGTTTGACCTGATCGTCAGCAATCCGCCTTATATCGAAAGCAATGACCCGCATTTGCAACAAGGCGATTTGCGTTTCGAGCCCATGAGTGCACTGGCCTCTGGTGTCGATGGCTTGCAGGATATCCGGCAAATTATCGCCCAGGCACCTGATTATTTGCATGCAGGCGGCTGGCTGATGCTGGAACACGGCTACAATCAGGCCAAGGCCGTGCAGCAACTGCTGCATGCGGCAGGGTTGCAACAGATTCAAACACTGCAGGATTTGGGCGGCAACCCCAGGGTCACCCAGGCGCAGTGGCTAACGACTGAATGAACAAATACGTATCACGCACAGCAAGAATAATTAATAAAAAACCAACAGGGGACAATTCATGATTCAAAAATTACGCTTGGCAATCCGCAATGACCTGGAGGCGCCAGAAGAAAATAGGCACTTTGGCTCTGGCTGGTTAAGCGGCGTGGCCGCGCTGGTGCTGGGCATTGCCAGCCTGTGCCTGTTACTGGGTGAACGCTTGCAAGGTGTGTTTTCCACACAGGTACTGTCTCCGCTTTATGCCTTTGCCCAGTTCACCCTGGTGATTCAGGCATTGCTATTAAGCAGCTTTTTGCTTGCATGCAGCAACCTGGTGTTACGTCGCAATCGCGTGCTGGGGTTTAGCGCTATTTTGCTGGTGCTACTCACCATCACCATTGCTGAAACTATTGATGCTCAGGCAGCGCGTAGCAGCGGTGTTGCCCTTAGCCTAGACTGGTTTGTGCTGAATATATTACTCACCGGCTTTTTGTTTATTCCGCTGGAGAAACTGTTTGGCCGCCTGACCCAGCAACCCCTGTTCAGGGAAGAGTGGCGTGAGGATTTGTTTTACTTCCTGATCAGCAGCGTGTTTGTGCAAACGCTGACCTTGTTCACGCTGGCACCTTCGATGACCATTTTGCACTACACCGGCGATTGGGCCAGTATGCGGCAGGTCATCGCCAGCCAGCCGCTGTGGTTACAAGTGATTGAAATCATGTTCCTCACCGACTTTGTGCAGTACTGGTTTCACCGCGCTTTCCACCAAATTCCTTTTTTATGGGGCTTCCACGCCGTGCATCATTCCGCCAAAAAGATGGACTGGCTGGCAGGATCACGCATGCATATTGTAGAAATTATCGGTTTGCGCAGCATGACGGTGGTGCCGATGTATGTGCTCGGCTTTGCTGAAGGCGCCTTGCATCTCTATATTTTGCTGGTGTACCTCAACGCCACTTTCGTGCACGCCAATGTCCGCTTTAATGTGGAATGGCTGAAACCGTTAATCGTCACACCGCGCTTTCATCACTGGCATCACGGCATTGAAAAAGAAGCGATTGATGTCAATTTTTCTATTCACTTCCCGCTGTTCGACAAATTGTTTGGCACTTATTACATGCCCAAAAATCAATGGCCCAGCGGCTATGGCATCGGCGGCCATCCAGTGCCCAATGGCTACTGGAAGCAATTGATGTATCCATTTAAAAAATAGCATCTTCATATTGCGCACGATTTTTGCTGCTCACAGTCTATCTGTGTGTAGTGAAAGGGCGACCATGTTTAATTTCAATTCGATCAAAGCGGTGCTGTTTGACCTGGACGGCGTGCTCTACATTGGGCAACAGCCAATAGATGGCGCCATTGAGGCGGTAACCAGAATCCGCCAGGCTGGCATCGCCGTGCGCTTTGTCACCAACACTAGCACCTTATCGCTCACGGCCTTGCAGCAAAAAATTAGCGACCTCGGCTTCAATGTAGTGCCGGAAGAAATCATGAGCGCACCACAAGCGACCATTCAATACCTGAAAAAGCAGCCCAATCCGGTGTGCAAACTGTTACTGGCCGACGACGTGAAAAAGGACTTTGCCTGTTTTGACCAGTCGGAAACAGCGGCCAACTATGTGGTGATTGGAGATATCGGTGATCGCTGGTCTTATGAGCTGCTCAATGAGGTGTTTCATTGCCTGGTGAATGGCGCGCAGCTCATTGCAATTCACAAAAACCGTTTCTGGCAGACAGAAACCGGGCTGCAAATGGACATAGGCGCGTTTGTCACCGGCCTGGAATATGCCAGCAATACCAAAGCCATGCTGATGGGCAAACCTTCGCAACACTTTTTCAATATGGCCATTGATGCATTGCGCCTCAAACCACATGAAGTAGTGATGGTGGGCGACGATATTGATGCAGATGTCGGCGGCGCACAAGATGCCGGCTTGCATGGCGTGCTGGTGAAAACCGGCAAATACCGCGAAACCTATACCCGGCTGTCAGCGGTGGAACCTGATGCCACGATTCCGTCGGTGTCTGACCTGCCTGCATTATTGGGATGTTTGTCGGCGACGCCCTCCTAAAAGCAAGCCACGCCCGATCTCGCCGTTTGGCATGCTGCATAGTATAATTGCAGCATGTCTGAATCGAATTCTGTTGGTATCGTCAAAGCGCAGGTTGCGCATTTCACCCAGCCGCTCACCCTGAAAAGCGGCGCCGTGTTGCCACAATACCACCTGACCTATGAAACCTATGGTGAGCTCAACGCGGCGAAAAACAACGCCGTGCTGATCTGTCACGCCTTGTCTGGCAATCATCACGTCGCTGGCCGTTATGCAGCAGACGATAAATACCCGGGTTGGTGGGATAACCTGATTGGCCCGGGCAAACCGTTAGACACCAATAAGTTCTTTGTGATTGGCCTCAATAATCTGGGTGGCTGTCACGGAAGTAGCGGGCCATCCAGTGTTGATCCGCTGACTGACAGGCCATATAGCGCCACCTTCCCGGTAGTCACAGTTGAAGACTGGGTAGAGTCACAAGCCCGCTTACTCGACTACCTGGGCATCGATCAATTAGCGGCCGTGATTGGTGGCAGCCTGGGCGGTATGCAAGCGTTGCACTGGAACATTGTTTACCCTGAACGCGTGCGTCATGCGTTTGTGATTGCCTCTGCGCCTAATTTAACCGCGCAGAACATGGCGTTTAACGAAGTGGCGCGCCAGGCTATTATTACCGACCCGGAGTTTTTTGACGGCGATTATTACAACCACGGCACGGTGCCACGTCGCGGCTTGCGTATTGCCCGCATGCTGGGTCATATCACTTATTTGTCTGACGACGTGATGGGCGAAAAATTCGGCCGCAAACTGCGTCATGGTGACGTCAAATACAGTTTTGATGTCGAATTTGAAATGGAATCTTATTTACGCTATCAAGGCGACAAGTTTGCTGGTGAGTTTGATGCCAACACCTATTTGCGCATGACGCGCGCGCTGGATTACTTCGATCCGGCACTAGATTATGACGGTGATTTGAGCAAAGCGCTGCGTCGCGCGCAGGCCAAATTTGTGGTGATTTCATTTACCACCGACTGGCGCTTCTCACCCGCACGCTCACGTGAAATCGTCAAAGCTTTGTTAGACAATGCTTTACCAGTGAAATATGCCGAAGTGACCTCAGACCACGGCCATGACGCCTTTTTGATGCCAGATCCGTATTACCACGACATCATGCGCGCTTACCTGGAGCAAGTTAAAGTATGACGAGTGTAAATATTACAAATATTCGTCCAGATTTTGCATTAATTACAAACTGGGTGAATGCCAAAGCGAAAGTCCTAGACCTGGGCTGCGGTGATGGCACGCTGCTGACACATTTGCACGAAACACTGGCAACCACTGGCTACGGCATTGAAAAAGACGATGCGAACTGGCTGGCCGCTCTGAAAAACGGTGTCGACGTGATTCAAATGAACCTTGAAGAAGGCTTGTCTGGCTTCGAAGACCAGTCGTTTGATACGGTGATTTTGTCGCAAACCCTGCAAGCCATGCACAACACCGAAAGCATCGTACAAGAGATGCTACGCGTGGGCCGCGAAGTCATTGTGACTTTCCCTAATTTTGGCTACTGGCGTAACCGCATGCAGATTACGTTTGGTACCATGCCGGTTTCCAAAAGCCTGCCTTACCAATGGTATGACACACCCAACGTTCACTTGTGCACCATCAATGATTTTGACGATTTTTGCGTCCAGCACCAGATCGAGGTCATTGAACGCAAGGTCATCACCGGCGGGCAGGATGTACATCTGCTACCCAACCTGATGGGTAACCTGGCGATGTATCGCCTGAGAAAACACACCGCCTGATCGCCCACAGCAAATAATCACCCTGCATACGTTAGCCCGTACTGGCTGACGTATGCCCACCTCCAGCAATAGGGCGCACCACACGCGCCACGTTATCGCCCATGCAACACCATCACGAATAAATAATAGATGTATTGACTTCCATCTATTATTTATCAATAATGATAATCATTCTTATTATCAATTAAATAAGAATGCATGGTAAGACGTTTGTGAGTAACGCAGCCAGTTAAAAGACTCTGGCGCGTATTAAAGACGCCAGTCATTAATAATTACTCAAAAGGAAGTTAGTAAAATGAAAGCTCAATATTTAAGCATCGCCATCGGTGCAAGCCTGTTCGCAATCACCGGTCTGGCACAAGCCAACACCACTTACAGCAGTTTTGTTGACGTGGCGGACTCTGTCTCTTTTGACGGCTGGAACCAGCTGAACCGTAACCGCGTCGATGATAATGGCGCCGCCAACCCACTGACCGCTGCGCAATTGGCCGCAGGCACTGCAGGCAACGTTGCAGGTTCCGGCGACGCATTGCTGACCCAGGTTTCCGGCAGCTATTACCCAGCGGGTTTTGGTTTGTATGGTGATGGCAACCTGACATTCACTGACAATACTGTTGCAAGCAACATCAGCGCACTGGCATTCCAGGGCATCGTCAATGACTTCAATGCCTCATTCGGCGGTGAAGCCTATACCATCACGCTGAGCTACAACGGCGGCAGCCAGTCAATCGCAGGCACGTTGGTCAACTTCGTGAACACCGGCACGGTCGATGACTATTACTACTACTCATGGGATTTGAGCGGCGTTTCTACACCGATCACTTCTTACACATTAAATTTCAGCGCAGGCTTCTCACAAGCCCTGGCGTTCCAGGTGGATCAAGTTGCCGCCGTCTCCTCAGTGCCAGAAGCTGACAGCTATGCCATGATGATGCTGGGCCTGGGTGTGATGGGTGCCGTAGTGCGTCGCCGCAATCAATAATCACCACATAATAAAGCCATGAAAAAAGCCCCGGTATTGCCGGGGCTTTTTATTTGTTAAACACGCTAATTCAAATTCAACGCTTTCAAACGGCGATACAGCGTATTCCTGCTCATGCCCAACTGGCGTGCGACAGCAGACACATTGCCCGCCTGTTGTTGCATCGCCACACGAATCGCTTCATCAGACTGCGCCTTCAAGGTTAATACGGGTTGCAGCACGGGGTCACGCTCGGCCTCCACCGCCATTTCATCCAGAAAATCATGCGTCAGGTGCTGCCGTTCGATCACACCGCCATCGGCCAGTGCCACCGCCGTGCGCAACACATTATGCAATTGGCGCACATTACCCGGCCATGGATGCGCGGCAAACACGGCCAGCACCTCATCACTCAGCGTGACTTGTGGTGCCTGCTCGATTTGCAGAATCATCTGAATCAGGCGCGACATATCCTGGCGCTGGCGTAACGCAGGCAACTGCACGGTCAGGCCATTAATACGGTAATACAAATCACTGCGGAACTCGCCCGCAGCCACTTTATCCTTAAGCTTCTGGTTGGTGGCACTCAGCAGTATAAAATTCACCGGGATGGATTTGCTGGAACCTAACGGCGTCACGCTGCGCTCCTGCAACACACGCAATAGCCTTGCCTGTAACGACAACGGCATATCGCCGATTTCGTCCAGGAACAAGGTGCCACCATCGGCTTGTTGAATTTTGCCGACATTGCCTTTGCGCTTGGCACCGGTATACGCCCCTTCTTCATAGCCGAACAATTCAGCTTCGATCAATCCTTCCGGCAATGCCGCACAATTGACCGCAATAAAGGGCTGTGCCCTACGCACACTGGCATCATGAATCGCCCGTGAAAACAACTCTTTACCGGCACCGGTTTCGCCCAGGATCAACACCGGGATATCACGGTTAAGCACTTGCTTGACCTGGCTGATGGCCATTTTCAATTGCGGGTCGCCGCTGTCGAGCAATTCAAGGCTGGCGGCTGACTCGCGGGGCACAGATTGCACCGGCCGACTGGCAATGCCAGGCGCTTGCTGGCTGGCAATGCCAGGCGCTTGCTGGCTGGAAACACGCGCAAACAGGCGCGCGCCATTGCGCAAACGCAAGGGGAACAACACATCAGACGACAACCCACGCTGTTTGAACGCCAGCCACGATTCATCAAAAATATCTTCAAACGGAATACGGCGCGCGGACAACACGTCTTGATCCAGCGGCAGGCCAAACTGGAACTGGCCGCTGCGGTTAATCGCCTGTAACTGACCTTGTGCATCAAACAAGGCCACACCTTCCCACAGCGTGCCGATGAATTCTGGACGCACATGGAAATGCACGCCAATCTCACCCTCGGCTGTAGCATGGAACAAGCGGTTCTCCACCATTTGTGCCGCCATTTTGACCAGGGCAAGCGTATGTTGCTGCGGGGCATTTAAGTCATTAGAAACATCCAGCGTGGCGACCAGGTGGTTGTTGGCCGCAAAAATAGGCACGGCAGAGCAACTTAATGAATGGTGATAAGCCATAAAGTGCTCGGCGCCTTGTACGCTGATCGGCAAGCGCTCGACCAGGGCCGTACCGATGGCATTCGTGCCGCGATGTTCCTCGCTCCACGAGGCGCCCGGCAGCAATGAAGCACGAATCTGGTTTTCTTCAACGCCCTCACCGCGGGTACGCAAAATCACGCCTTCGCTGTCAGTCAAAATCACCAGGCTACGCGTATGGGCAATTTGCTCGCTGAGTGTGAGCATTTCCGGCTCGGCATGCGTCAGCAATAACCGGTTTTTTTCCAGTCGCTGCGCCAATTCCTGCGCCGTAATAATCTGGTCTTCACCTGGTGCCTGCTCATCCACCCCTTTGACCATGCAACGCCGCCATGAACGCGCAATCGCCTCGGCAATGGCACGCTGGTCGTCACGCATACCGGGCTGCGGCATTTGAGAAGCGGGCGGGGAATATTTGTTGGGCATTTAAAACTGAACACCTGTCACATCAGATTGAACAACTGTACCAGTATGACACAGTCGTGAACAGTATTCGCCGTACTGCGAACCTTCAGGAATGTTTTCATACCAGATTAAGCAATTGATTTTAATTCATTTTTTACAATTTCCCAAATAAGGCATGCAGTTGGCACGCGCGTTGCAAACAATGGCAAGCCGTCACAAAAGAAGCCTTTGTTGACCGCCTGCAACACCACACATTCCAGCTTCACCGCAACCATTTTGGAGGTTATTTATGCAACAACGTATCAAGCTCGCCATCACTGCAATGATGCTAGCCAGCGTGAGCACCAGCGTATTGGCAAATGCCGAACTGGACGCCATGATGAAAGACGACAACCAGTGGCCAATGGCGCGTAAAGACTACGCAAACCAGGGTTACAGCCGCTTGTCACAAATCAACAAAAGCAACGTCAAACAATTGAAACTGGCATGGACATTTGCCACCGGCGTTAACCGCGGCCACGAAGGCGCGCCACTGGTGATTGGCAATACCATGTATATCCACACCGCATTCCCGAACAACGTATATGCGCTGGACCTAAACGACAACCAGAAAATCCTGTGGTCCTATTTTCCTAAACAAGATCCGGATGTGCAGTCTGTATTGTGCTGCGATAACGTAAACAAGGGCTTGGGCTACGGCGACGGCAAGATTCTGCTGCAACAGAATAATGGCGTGCTGGTGGCTTTGGATGCCAAAACCGGCGCCAAATTGTGGGATGTGAAAGTCAACGACCCGAAAATGGGCGCTGCCAACACCAATGTACCGCATGTGTTTAAAGACAAAGTCATTACCGGCTGTTCAGGTGGTGAATTTGGTGTGCGCTGCCATATCAGTGCCTACAGCCTCAAAGATGGCAGCCTGATCTGGAAAGCCTACAGTACCGGCTCTGACAGTGAAGTCATGATAGGCGCAGATTTCAACAAGGAAAATCCGCAGTACAGCGCCTTGTCCTTATATGAAGATGTAAACGGCGGTAACAAAATGGGTGGTTCGTTCAAGAACCTGGACAAATCCCAATTGAAATTCCCGGAAGCCAACCTGGGCGTACGCACCTGGTTGAAACCGCAGCAACAGAAAGACGGCTGGCAAAATGGTGGCGGCCCAACCTGGGGCTGGTACTCATACGATCCTAAATTGAACCTGATGTACTACGGCACCGGCAACCCAGGCACCTGGAACCCGGACGTACGCCCAGGCGATAACAAATGGTCGATGACGATTTTCGCCCGTGACGTCGATACCGGCATGGCACGCTGGGGCTACCAGATGACGCCGCACGACGAGTGGGACTACGACGGTATGAACGAGATCATTTTGTGGGAAGCCAACGGCAAGCAACTGGCCTCACATTTTGACCGTAACGGTTTTGGCTATACTTTTGACCGCACCAACGGCACGCTGTTAGTGGCTGAGAAAATGCATCCGTTCGTCAACTGGGCGACCAAAATTGATATGAAAACCGGTATCCCGGTCAAAGATCCGAAATACTCCACGCACCAGGATTACAACGCCAAAGGCGTGTGCCCGTCTGCGTTGGGTGTGAAAGATGAGCAGCCAGCGGCTTACTCGCCAAAAAACAAAACCTTCTACGTACCTTTGAACCATGTGTGCATGACGTATGAGCCCGTGGAATCCAAATACGTGGCCGGTCAACCATGGGTAGGCGCAACACTGACCATGTTTGCAGGCCCGGACGGCGTGATGGGCGGCTTTATGGCCTGGGATGGCCTCAAAGGCAAAGCCCAGTGGTACAACAAAGAGAAATTCTCTGCCTGGGGCGGTGCATTGGTCACGGCTTCTGACCTGGTGTTCTACGGCACATTGGATCGTTGGGTCAAAGCACTGGATGCCAAAACCGGTAAAGAACTGTGGAAATTCCAGGTCGGTTCTGGCGTGGTGGGCAACATGATTACCTACGGCCACAAAGGCAAGCAATACGTAGGCGTATTGTCCGGCATTGGTGGCTGGGCAGGTGTGGCAATGAACCTGGGGCTGACCAATGATACCGATGGTTTGGGTGCAGCCGGTGGTTACAAAGAGCTGACCAAATACAACGCCGCGCCTGGTGGCGGTGGCATGAACGTATTCAGTTTATAAGGAAGGAAATCGAATGCAATTATTCAACAAAACCTTGCTGGCCACAGCATTGCTGGCGATGACTGCTTCAGCCATCGCTGGCAGCGGCGCCGAAGCACTGGCACAGAAAAGCGGTTGCTTGCTGTGCCACGGCGTAGACAAAAAAATAGTTGGCCCCGCTTATAAAGAAGTGGCCGCCAAATACAAAGGCGACAAAACCGCTGAAGCCAAACTGGTGCAGAAAGTCAAAACCGGTGGTGGTGGCGTGTGGGGCGAAATGCCCATGCCGCCTAACAGCCCGCAAGTGAAGGATGAGGACATTAAAACCATCGTCCAGTGGGTATTAAGTTTGTAGTTCCCCTGTGAAATAAAGCGTCAGTGGCAGTGCTGGAATATGGCTGCCATGCTTGCAACGGTGCTTCCACTGACGCTGCATTTCCAACGTTTTACCATTGATCTCCGAGTGTGGCCAACCCGCAAGGGTTGGCTTTTTTTTGCCTTGCGATTAGCAGTCTCATAAAAGCGTTTACAATGCGGGCATGACCATCGCACAAACCCTGTTTACGCGCCGCATGCTGATGTGTGTGGCCTTAGGCTTCAGCTCCGGCCTGCCACTTTACCTGCTACTACAACTGCTGCCAGCCTGGTTACGCAGTGAAGGTCTTAACCTCAAAACCATCGCCGCATTTGCCTTTATGCAGCTGCCCTACACCTGGAAGTTCTTATGGGCGCCGCTGATGGACAGATACAGCCTGCTACAAGCGCTAGGGCGCCGACGCAGCTGGATATTAGCCACCCAACTGGCCTTGCTAGCCAGCATCATCAGCCTGGGCATGTGCCAACCGCAACAAGACATCACCACAGTCGCTCTCCTCGCCACCCTGGTCGCCCTATTTTCAGCCAGCCAAGATATCGTCATCGACGCCTACCGTCGCGAAATTTTAAGTGACCAGGAGCTTGGCTTGGGCAACAGCATCCACGTCAATGCCTACCGCATCGCGGGCCTGGTGCCCGGCTCACTGGCGCTGATACTGGCCGACCACCTGCCATGGTCGCAAGTGTTCCTGATTGTTGGCCTGTTCATGCTGCCAGGCATAGGCTTTACCTTATGGTCTAAAGAACCAGCGATTGTCAGCGTACCAAAAACCTTGCTGGCCTCGGTAGTCGAGCCGTTCAAAGAGTTTATGCAGCGCAGCGGCTGGCAGCACGCGCTGTGGGTATTACTATTTATCCTGCTATACAAACTCGGCGACAGCATGGCCACCGCACTCGCCACCCCGTTCTATATCGACATGGGCTACAGCAAAACCGACATCGGTGCGATTGTGAAAGGCAGTGGGCTAGTCATGCAGATTGCGGGGGCGTTTGTTGGCGGCCTATGGATGCTGAAACTCGGCATCAATCGTGGTTTATGGGTATTTGGTGTCGTACAGGCCTTATCCATTTTCGGCTTTGCCTGGCTCGCCCATAGCGGCCCATTTACCGAGATTGGTGTCGCGGAGCGCAGCATGCTAGGCATCGTAATTGGCGTTGAAGCCTTTGGTGTCGGTCTGGGCACCGCCGCCTATGTCGCCTACATGGCACGTGAAACCAACCCCGCCTATACCGCGACACAACTAGCCTTATTTACCAGTCTGTCTGCGGTGCCGCGATCAGTGTTCAACGCGCTGACGGGCGGCATGGTGGAAAGTTTAGGTTGGGAACAGTTTTTTTATATATGTACCTTGCTGGCGATCCCGGGGATGTTGCTGTTGTTTAAAGTGGCTCCTTGGCGGGAACGCTAAGTTTTTTAGGGAAAATTGCCACTGTTTTTCGCCTCTCGGCGAGTCACTTTCTGATGCTTGCCCCTCAGAAAGTAACCAAAGAAGAGGGCACCCAGCCATCACGGCCTGCGGCTCCCTTGCGTTGCTCAACAAAATAAGCGGTCACGAAACTCGCCCTGACAAGCCACACACTTCGTGGCTTGTTGCGGAGCTCAGACAGTCGCTCCCTCTACTCTTATTTTGTCTCCGCTACTCAGCGTGATGGAATGGGATTATTCTCGCCAAACTCACATAGTAGAAGTTTGGACGGTTCAAAAACCAGATTCATTTCTTAAAGTCACTAGTGGTGGCACTCGCCTGGTGTTCGGGGTCCCCATCTGCCGCGCTGAGCAACGCAGGGTTGACGGGAGTTTTCGGCCATCGGCTGTCCGAGTTCCGCGGTGGCTTGCGTTTTGTGCAAGCCACTAGGGCGAGTTTCGATGGCCGCCCGGCAAACCGAGTAGCGCAAGGAAGAAGGGGAAGTTTGGGTGTCTTGTTCTTTGCCTTCTTTCTTATGGACAAGCATAAGAAAGAACGGTCGCCAAAAAGGCGAAAAACAACCTACCAAAAAACTACAAACCCCGCGTGGGCATCCATGCCCACCCTACGAATACTCGCCGAAAGGGCGAAACAAAACGCCTCAACCACCAAAACAATGCAAAGAACAACTCTCTTTAATCAATCCGCATAATCCACCGTCAACGGTGCATGATCACTAAACCGTTCCGCCTTATATACACTGGCCGCAATCACCTTTGCGCCCAACGCTGGTGTGGCCAACTGGTAGTCAATGCGCCACCCCACATTCTTCGCCCACGCCTGCCCGCGGTTACTCCACCAGGTGTAACACTCATCTGTGGTATCAGGATATAAACCACGATAGGTATCCACCCAACCTACACGCCCTAACACGTCTGTCATCCAGGCACGCTCTTCTGGCAAAAAGCCGGAATTTTTGCGATTACCTTTAAAGTTTTTGAGGTCTATTTCCTGGTGCGCAATATTCCAGTCACCGCAAATCACCACATCGCGACCAGAGGCCACCAATTGCTCCAGATGCGGCAAAAATAAATCCATGACCTGAAACTTGAATTGCTGGCGCTCTTCGCCGCTGGAGCCGCTGGGCAGGTATAACGACACTACACTCAGGTTGCCGTACTGACACTCCAGGTAGCGTCCCTCAGCGTCAATCTGCGCATGGCCCAAACCGATGATGACTTTATCCGCAGGCTGTTTGCTGTAAATGCCGACGCCGCTATAGCCTTTTTTCTCGGCATAGTGGAAATAGCCGTGGTAACCGGGCGGCTGCAACATCTCGGGTTGCATGTCGCCAGCTTGCGCTTTGAGCTCCTGCAAACAGACAATATCGCCGCCACTATTCGCCAGCCACGGCAAAAAGCCTTTGTTGCAGGCCGACCGTATGCCATTGAGGTTCAAGGTTATAATACGCATTGTTTAAATACTTTCTGCTTTTTTAAAATGACTGACCACACATTAAGTGCCGATTTTATTGCTTTTTCTATCCATAAACAGGTATTGCGCTTTGGCGAATTTAAAACCAAAGCAGGCCGCTTGAGCCCTTATTTTTTTAACGCCGGCCTGTTTGATGATGGCGAAAGCATGCTCAAACTGGGCGAATTCTACGCCAACAGCATTCTACAGTCTGGCTTGCAATTCGACATGTTATTTGGCCCGGCTTATAAAGGCATTCCGCTAGTCACTGCCATCAGCATCGCTTTTGCACGCATGGGCAAAAATTACCCTTATGCTTATAACCGTAAAGAAGCCAAAGACCACGGCGAAGGCGGCACGCTGGTCGGCGCAGCCCTCAAAGGCCGCGTGCTGATTATTGATGATGTGATTTCTGCAGGCACGTCTATTCGCGAGTCAGTCGAGCTGATCCGCAACGCGGGCGCAACGCCTTGTGCAGTAAGCATCGCATTGGACCGACAGGAAAAAGGCCAGGGTGAATTATCTGCGGTACAAGAAGTAGAACAAACCAACCAGATGCCGGTGGTCAGCATCGCCAAACTGGCTGACCTGTTTGCCTATCTGCAAGGCAATGAAAAACTTGCGCAATATTTCCCGGCGATTGAAGCTTACCGCGCGCAGTATTGCATACGATAGATAAAGCCGAATAAATAAAGCGAGCAAATGCTCGCTTTATTTATTTGAGCATGCCCATTAAGCGGGACATGATGAGTGCAGGATTATTTTCCACCGCGCCATTCGGCGTCAATTGATTCACGACATCCGGCAAATGCTCGGCAATTTTGCCGGTCAGGTCATCGGTACTCATGTTCAATTTTGCGGCAAGTCCGGCCAGCACTGAACCACCTAATGCAGCCCCAATTTGCTGCGCGTTTACATGCTGATTAGCGCCGGTCCCCACCCAGGAATCAACCTGCTCAGACAAACCACCATTTTTCAGTGCCTGCAAAATACCTGGCAAACCACCGTATTGCTGAAACAACTCCATGGCCAGTTTTGCCAAAGGGCCTTTATCACCCATGACTTTGTTCATCATGGCACCAGCGACGCTATCGAATAATCCCATTATGGCTGCTCCTAAATAGTTAATTGTTTATAAGTTTATCTTTCGCCTCTCGGCGAGTCACTTTCTGATGCTTGCCCCTCAGAAAGTAACCAAAGAGGAGGGCACCCAGCCATCACGGCCTTACGGCTCCCTTGCGTTGCTCAACAAAATAAGCGGTCACGAAACTCATCCTAGCGGGCTGCACACTACGCAGCCCACCGCGGGATTCGGACAGTCGCTCCCTCTCTTCTTATTTTGTTTCCGCTACTCAGCGTGATGGGATGGGATTTATCTCACCAAACGCGCATTGCATAAATGTGGACGGTTCAAAAACCAGACTCTTTTCTTAAAATCACTAGTGGGTGGTGCTCGCCCGGTGTTCGGGGCCCCCATCTGCCGCGCCGAGCAACGCAGGATTGACGGGAGTTGTCGGCCATCGGCTGTCCGAGTTCCGCAACAAGCCACGTTCTGTGTGGCTTGTCAGGGCGAGTTTCGATGGGCGCCCGGCAAGCCGAGTAGCGCAAGGAATCAAGCGGAAGCTGGGGTGCATTTCTTTTGGTTACTTATTCTTTGTGCAAGCAAAGAAAAGTAACTCGCTTAAAGAGCGAAAAGCAACCTTACAAACAACCACATCGATCCGCGTGGGCATCCATGCCCACCCTACGAACAATAACATTTATTGTCAATTGTAAATCAAAGGCAGTGCACTTGGCCACTATTCACTTGCTTGTATTAGAAACGCTCATTTGCTGCCAGATATCGCCATTGCCCCGGCGGTAACTTGCCCAAATTAATGCTACCGATACGAATGCGCTTCAAGCCGACCACATGCAACCCCACCAACTCACACATGCGACGAATCTGCCGTTTGCGGCCTTCACGCAACACAAAGCGCAGTTGGTCCTCATTTTGCCAAGAAACTTTAGCGGGCCTTAGCTGAACACCATCCAGACTGAGGCCGTGATTTAATAATGCTAGGCCATTATTGCTCAGTTGGCCTTCTACCCGCACCAGATATTCTTTTTCTACATTGGAGTCATCGCCAATAAGCTTGCGTGCAACGCGGCCATCCTGGGTAAGTACCAGCAAGCCGGTGGAGTCGATATCCAATCGGCCTGCCGGGGCCAGACCACGCAAATGCCCGCGCTTGAAGTCGATGCCACTGCTATCTTCTGACCATTGATTGTCCGGATTAAACAGCACCACCGCCGGCTCATAACCATCCTCGGCTTGCCCGCTGACGTAACCAACAGGCTTGTGTAGCAGTACCGTCACCGTTTCGGCCTGGTGTTCTTTGGCATAGGTGCTGATAATAATCTCGGCTTCGGGATCGATGCGCGTGCCTAATGCTTCAATGATCTCACCATTGACCTTGACCCAGCCATTGGCGATCCAGTCATCGGCTTCGCGGCGTGAGCACAGGCCACGGTCTGCCATCACTTTGGACAGGCGCGGTTGCAAATCACTCTCTGGCGCAGCTGGTGCTGGCCTGCGGGCTGGCCGGTCCTCGGTTCTGGCGACGAATGGTCGATCTTTATCACGCGGCTTTTCGCTGCGGCCTGCGCCGGCTCTGGCTGCAGGCGGGCGTCCACCTGCATAGGCTGGCTTGCCAGCAGGTTTGCGGGGGTCTTTGTCTTTAAAGGCTTTGTCCTTGCGCGGGGCTTGTGCTTGCTTACCTGCATCTGGCTGCACCTCTGCATACACCTCTTTTTTAGCAGGAGGTTTGGTACGGTCACGCAGCTCCGGTGACAATTGTCTGACCGGTTTCTGGCGTTTTTGATCAGTGGCGGCGGGGGATTTATTGAGTTTGAGCGTAGACAAAACAGTCGTCTCACTAATGAAAGATGAATAAGTTGCTATTGTAATTTATTTGGCTGCTGTCGCACGAAAATTCAGGCTACCCGGCTGCTTGCGCGCACTCTCGGGCATATAGCGCAAAATGCTTTCGGCACGCGCCAACGCTGGTTTTTGTGCGACAAATTGCTGCTTCCAGGCGCGATGCGGATTTTTGATGATGCCTGCCAACCAGGCGGCCTGGATAGGATTCATCTGCGCTGGGGAGAGGCCAAAGTAATAATTTGCCGCTGCATGTGCACCACACAAACTCGGTCCCCAGTCGACTGTATTCAAATACAGGTTGAGGATATTGGTTTTATCCAGCGTGGTTTCCAATTGCACCGCATAGAGCAACTCTTCAATTTTCCGCTTCCAGGTGCGTTCGCCATTGGTGAACATATACTTCACCACTTGCTGGGTAATAGTGCTGCCACCCACGGCCTTCTCGGTGCTTTCCTTGTTTAGCAATTGCTGCATTTGCGTGATGGCATACCCGGGGTGGTGCCTGAACTCGGCATCTTCGGCAATAATGGTTGCCATCGGTAACCAGCGGCCCATTTTCTCGTAGCTGAGCCAATGTACTTTTTCCGGATGCTTTTGCTCATCTAGCAGCGGGCAATCATATTGCACAGACGAGGTAGTGACCTTGCTTAAATCCAGCCCGCTGACTTGCAACTGCATCAGCTGTGGTTGCACACTCCAGCTTTGCCTGGGCCAGCGCAAGGTGCCGGTGGCTGAAAGAAAGCCAGCAACCGTGGCTTGCGAAATGGCGCTTGAATGGGCGCGTAAGGGATTCAGCAAACTGGCCAGAGGCGTTGCTGGTAACGTCCAGTTCAACTTTAACGAGCGCATGGTCGCTTTGCCTTCAAAATCAATCTTGAATGGCTTGTTGGCTGCATCCACAAGCAAATAACCGTTTAATTGCTGCCCATCGAGCTTTAACCATAGCTCCACAGTGTCTAGCATCAATGGTTTATCACTGACAGACTTGGCTTCTAGCCAGCAATGCTGGCAATGTACGCGCAGACCATTAGCGTCATAAAGCCGGATATCACCGTGATGCAGGCTGAAGCCTTTTTTATCCAGCAGCCAGCGGCCTGCAGGGGAGGTTGCCAGCATCAGCATGGGCAATACGCGCACTTGTATGCCACTGCCTATGGGCAACTTTACTCGCCAGGCCGTTTTGTCATAGGGTTGCCAAATCCAGGCCATGGCGCAAAGGACGACCAGCAAGCTGGCTATCAACAGGCTAATAATGAGGCGTTGGCACCATTTTTTCAGCATTGTGGCATCACCTAAACCAGCAAACGCTCCACCACCTTGCCTTGTTGCAGATGGCTCTCAATAATGTCATCAATATCGCTTTCATCGACAAAGGTGTACCACACCGCATCCGGGTACACCACCATGACCGGCCCTTCGCCGCAGCGGTCCAGGCAACCGGCACGGTTGATACGCACTTTGCCCGCACCGGCCAAGCCTTGCTGTTTGACTTTCTTTTTCATGTAGTCAAACGCAGACTCAGCGCCTCTGTTCATGCAGCAGTCTTCGCCGTTTTCACGCTGATTAAGACAAAAAAATACGTGGTATTGAAAGTGACTTGCGGTCATAACGATTGCCTTGTAAAACCTCGCACCTAATAGAATGCTTATTCGGTGGAGAGTTGGTCATCTCTGGTAAAGGTCCAGGTACGCGTAATGCTCAGTACATCAGTATCCTGGCGGATATCTTCCGGAAAGACCGGAAACGGGGCAGCCAGCTGGACGATGCGGCGTGCAGATTCATCCAATAGCCTGTGCCCGGAGCTCTGGTGGATACGAATACTTTCTATACTACCATCGGCTTTCACTGAAACGGTCATTTGCAGTTTGCCATAGAGCTTTTGTGTCATCGCGGCCTGCGGATAATTCAGGTTACCGACGCGTTCAATTCTTTGCCGCCATTGTTCAACATAATTGGCAAAGCGGTATTCCCGGGTGCGCGCGCCGACAAACTGGCGCTTGGGCCGCATTTCGTACTCTTCCTGCTGTTTGGCGATCAGGGCCTCCAGTTTGGCCATCTCTTGCATGGCGGCTGTTTGCGGCTGCGCTTGCACCGGCACATGTTGTGAGGGTGGCTGGTGCCTGGTGGCCGGATGCGGCTGTGACAACGGCGGCGTCTGCAAACTGGTCACGGCCTGGCTGGCTTTTAACTGTGTGAGCAGCGCTTGCGCTTCTTGTTCTAACTGCGCCACGCGCTGTTTCTCACGCACCAGTTCAGCTTCGTGTGGGCTGCTCGCGGTCGTGGCTGACGGTAGCATCGCCTGTGCGGCATGCGGCATGGAAGCCTGCATTTGCTGCACACTAGGCAACGGGCTCTTCATCTGCCGCTTTTCATCGGTATTGCCGCCACGATCCAGATTGGCTTGCGCCAGCGCATCGGCTTTTTCAGGCGCACTTTGCGTTTTGCTATTCACCAGCATCACTTCTAATGAAGGAATCTGGTCTTTAAAGGCTTTGAGTTCCGGCTGAAAATGCAGCGTGAGCACTACCGCATGTGCCAATAGCGAAAACCACAGCGCCCACACTAGTGGTGAGCGTTTGCGGAAACTCTCTGGCAACCCCATGCGGCGTCTGCCCAACTATCCCTGCAAGGCCTGCAACAATTTTTGGTGTACGCCACCAAAGCCGCCATTACTCATCACCAGCACATGATCACCCGGTTGTGCCGTGGCTGTCACCGCAGCCACTAACTGGCCCAGATCATCATAAGTTTGTGCTTTCTGCTGGATAGGGGCTAACGCCGCTGCCGCATCCCAACCCAGGTTATTGGCATAGCAGAACACGGCATCGGCATCACGCAGGCTATCGGGCAGGGCATCTTTCATCACGCCCAGCTTCATGGTGTTAGAGCGGGGCTCCAACACCGCCAGAATACGGGCCTTGCCCACTTTGGCACGCAAGCCAGCCACCGTAGTGGCAATCGCCGTTGGGTGATGGGCAAAGTCATCATAGACGGTGACTTCATTGGCCACGCCTTTGACCTCCATGCGGCGTTTAACGTTTTTAAACTCACCTAAGGCTTCAATCGCGATACATGGTGCAACGCCAACATGGCGTGCGGCCGCAATCACAGCCAGCGCATTGCTGCGGTTATGCTCACCGAGCAAGTCCCAGCTCACATTGCCCTGACGCTCGCCGTTTAAATACACATCAAACCGGCCTCGGGCATCCACGTTCTGCACTTGCCAGCCGCTGGCGCTGTCTATACGCTCCAATGCACTCCAGCACCCACGCGCAATCACGCGGTCCAGGCTGTCCTGCTGGTTGGCGACCACCAAGCCTTGTTGCGGCACAGTGCGCACCAGGTGGTGAAACTGTTTCTCGATCGCGGGCAGGTCTTCAAAAATATCGGCGTGATCAAATTCAAGGTTATTCAACACCGCCGTGCGTGGGCGGTAATGCACGAACTTGGAACGCTTGTCGAAGAAAGCCGTATCGTATTCATCAGCCTCAATGACAAAAAACGGTGAAACCGACTTGGCATCTTGCCTGGGCGTTTGTGGCAAACGGGCGGATACGCCAAAGTTTTCTGGCACGCCACCAATCAGGAAGCCAGGCGCCAGCCCGGCATACTCCAGCACCCAGGCCAACATGGAAGAAGTCGTGGTTTTGCCATGTGTACCTGCAACGGCCAATACCCATTTACCTTGCAACACGTTCTCGGCCAGCCATTGCGGACCAGAAATATAAGGCAAGCCCTGGTTGAGGATTTCTTCCATCAGTGGATTGCCACGGGTCACCACGTTGCCAATCACATAAATATCGGGATTCAAGCTGGTTTGGGCAGGGTCAAAACCCTCAATCAACTCAATGCCTTGTGCTTCGAGTTGCGTGCTCATGGGTGGGTAAACGTTGGCATCACACCCGGTGACACGGTGCCCGGCCGCTTTGGCAAGCACGGCAATGCCACCCATAAAAGTGCCACAAATACCAAGGATGTGAATATGCATAGACTTTACCAGAACAATGAATGCATGCATTTTACCAAACAACGTCTGGTAAAGCGGTAGCGATTACCGCTCAATTTTTGGTAAATATTGGCTGATACTGGCGGCAGCGGGCAGCAATATCCGCCGCCTGGAAAATATCTGTAATCACCGCCAGCGCATCAGCGCCTGCCTCAACCAATGGGCGGGCATTATCCAGCGTAATGCCACCAATGCCGACGACGGGCACGGACAGTGACTGCTTGGCTTGTGTGAACAACACAGCGGTTGCCCGCGGCGCATTTGGTTTAGTAGACGACGGGTAACAAGCACCGAACGCGACATAATCCGCCCCGGCTGCCTGTGCCTGTTCGGCCAGCTCAAAACGGTTATAACAAGAAGCGCCAATAATTTTGTGTGAGCCCAGCATCGCACGCGCGGCAGTGACTGCACTGTCATGCTGGCCAACATGCACACCATCGGCATCCAGCTCAGCCGCCAGTGCGACATGGTCATTGATCAGCAAGGGAATATGAGCCTGGCGACAAATACTCAGCAGGGCTGTCGCTTGCTCTAACCGCAAGGCATCGCTGGCAGTTTTGTGCCGGTATTGCACCAGTGACACACCACCTTGTAACGCCTGTGACACTTGCGTGCAAAGCAACGCGGTATCATCACAATCCGGTGTCACCAGGTATAAACCGCTAATGCTGGAGTTCACTCGCTTTTTCCTGCACATCAGATTCGCGCGCCCAGAAGAAACGGTCTGGGATAAACTGACCCATGCCAGGACGGAACGCATGACGTAACGTCTGCCAGGTAAATTCCTGCGCTTCGTGCACGGCCTCTTCCATGGTCAGCCCGTGCGCCAGGCAAGCAGTAATCGCACTGGTCAAAGTGCAACCTGAGCCGTGGTAACTGCCAGGCAAACGCTCCCAGTGATAATCTTTAATCAGCCCAGGCAGCTCGTTTTGCACGCCATACAAGCTATTGACCACATCATTAGAACGCTCATGCGTCCCTGTGATCATCACATATTCGCTGCCCATGCCCAGCAAGCGAAACGCGCATTCTTCGAGCGAGCTGTGTTTAACTTCATCGCTTTCGTCGTAATAAGCCAGGCGACGTGCTTCCAGGCTATTGGGCGTGATCAGGGTGGCCTGCGGGAAAAGCAACTCGCACATGGCGGCCTGCATTTCTTCATTGGAGAGCTCATCGCCACGGCCAGAAGCAAGAATAGGATCAATGATTAACGGTACATCCGGATAATCGGCGACGATTTCTGCAATCACCGCCACGTTTTCCACGCTGCCCAACAAGCCTAATTTAAAAGCACTGACAGACACATCTTCCAGAATCGCACGTGCCTGGTCATTAATCCAGTCTGCATCCAGGGGCATCACGCTTTCCACACCTACGGTATCTTGTACCGTTATGCCGGTAATCACAGACAGCGGATAACAACCAATACTGGCAAGTGCCATGATATCTGCCTGCACACCGGCGCCACTGCTTGGGTCGGTCGCTGCAAATGTTAAAACGGTGGGAGGAGTATTGGCCATGAAAATTCCTTTGGAGCGGCTGACGGGAATCGAACCCGCGTATCAAGCTTGGGAAGCTGGCGTTCTACCATTGAACTACAGCCGCGAACGAATGACCGCTATTTTACTTGGTGTATCGTCGAATACAAAACATTATTCAGCACAAAAACAAAAGCCGGACAACTGTCCGGCTTTTGTTAAACACCTGCGATTAAATACAATTTGAGTTCACGCCATCTGGCAACTTAACGCCAGAACTCAGGATTGGTGTACTGCCCAAGCTGTCTTCATTGGTTGGGCAAGCCACGGCATCCAGATCTTCTTCATCACCTGCAGCAGGGTTCAGAGAAACGATGAACATCGTATTCAATATCGGGTTATTAGGGATCAAGCCACCTAAACCGGCATCATCACGTGGTGATGCAAACGCAGCGACTGGCGGTGTGACTGGCACAGCCATGATGCTACCCGTTGCAGTAGAGTTATTCGTTACCGTGGTATAGGCATTGTAAATAACTTTCCCCTCATTGGTCACCGCACTGGTAATCGTCGTCGCACCGGTCGTAATGGCCTTACCTGCACCCACTGCCGCCGTATCAAACGATGCGCTGGTTAATCCGCCTGGCGAGAAAGTCACCACATCATTATCCAGCACGCCACCAGTCGTCAGGTTCAAGCCGCTCAGATCAGTCACTGTATTTGTGCCATCAAACACTTTGGTGGATGTGCCAGACAGGGTTGCTGTCACTGTTGGCGTCACTTGATGTACAAAACCGTTACCTGTACCTAACAATGCGCCACCGAATGCCGTGCCGTATTGTTTGTAGTCATAAGTCGCCAGCAAATTGCTGCCTTTTACGTCACCGGTTGGATCATTGCTGTAAACAGTCCAGCGACCTGTTGCACCCGTCGTGATGCTGGAGTTGGAGCTATTAATAAAGTTACGGCCTGCAACCACTTGTACAGCATCAGCGGCATTGCTACCACTCAAAATATTGCCGTTCATATGTGCATCCTGACCAGCTTGCACAAGAATCTTGGCGCCATTACCAGCAGTGCCGGTACCCGTCTTGGCGCCACCCAGCGCAGTGATTGCGCCAAAGTTTACGTCACCGGTGGTCGTTTTCAATGTCACAGCACCTGCGGCACCGCCAGATTTATTTGTACCATTGCCATCGGCGCCTGAAGCAACGATAGATTGGGTTGTAATGCTAGTGTTCGCAGTAATGTTCACCGCACCCGCACTCTTGCCATCTGTGTTGCTACGACCTGTACCCGCGCTGGTATCAATATTGCCAGCTGTCACGCTACCGTTGGCAGCAGACAATGTCACTTTACTACCAATCGAGTTAAAACCACCCTTGGTCGTCACATCTCCAACGGTCACATTGCCAGAAGTGCTCTTAACACTCACTTCACCAGAGGCCTTAGAAACGATTGAATTACGGCCAGCATTGCCAGCACCTGTCATAATATTGCCGACTTTTGCATCGCCAGTGGTAGTAATGTCCACGTTACCGCCAGCACCGCCTGTGCCCAATATTCTGGCTGGTGCGGCATCACCAGAACCCGGCGCTCCTGAAGCAGAGCCGCGGGTATCGATATGCCCTGTCATACTCAGGCTACCCGCCTTAATTATAACGCTCCCCCCATCAAAGCCATTGCTCGTACTAGGGACAAAAGGACTTCCTTTAGCCTCGATATTAGCCGATCCTAAGTCAGCGATGCCCTTCACATTGATGCTCACACTACCTGCATGACCAGATCCGGTGTCATCACCAGAGGCAATAATGTCACCCTTTGTGTGACTGATCGTCGCGGCAGATAAAATCACACCGCCACGGCCAGTAATATTGGCGCCAATGGCCAAGTTACCCACGCCATCATTATCAGCATCTGCTTTCAAGTTGATGCTGCCTGTACCTGTAGTAGTCAATGCCGCATTCACATTGATATCATTGCCCGCTTCAAAACGAATATTGCCCGCCAGGTTAGTCATTGTGACCGCGGCATTCACGTTAATGTCTTTTGTGGCTTGCAGGAACAACTCGTTAAAGCCTGTCACGCCTGCGACATCAACATTTGTTGTACCGCCAGCGTTGTCAGCAAAAGCCACGTCTGGTGTACCTGTTGCATTATCTGCTGGCACTGAGCCGCCACTGATTAAATTGATCGTTTCAGGGTCCAGCAGGACTGTACCGCCAACGCCATTCGCTGACGCAACATTCACCGTACCAAGAAAGGCCAGGTTCTGTTTACCGGATACTTCGACAAAACCACCGTTACCGCTAGCTGCACCACCTTGGGCGGAGATGCTACCGTAATAACGTGTCAAATCATTAGCCCAGACAACCACTTTACCGCCGTTACCCTGCTGTAATGCATCAGCTTTGATCGTTGCGCCACTAGCGACGTAAGTCGTTCTCGCGTTATAAACGGCGTCGTTTTTACCTTGATAATCACCACCCACCAGCACTTTGCCGCCACCGGTATCACCAGAAGCATCCAGTAAAGCACCGTTCATCAGTGCAACTTGCTCACCAGTCACTTCAATCGTGCCGCCTGTCGTGCCTTGACCTTTAGCGATCAATTGGCCGGAAACCTCTACTTTAGCGTTATCACCACCCTCAAGGCGGATCACACCCTCACGTTCAACCAACTGGTTGGCTTCAACGATGCCGGAAATGTTGATTGCAGCAGAACGCGCATTGGTCGCCATTTGCACCAAGCCGCCGTTAGCCTGAATCAGGCCGCTGTTTTTAACCACGCCTTCAACTGCCTGCGCAGTTAAATTGGCTCTTACCAGACCATTGCCATAAAAATCCAGAACTGCTTCTTTGGCTGACGCCAGAACGACACTACCATTATTTGCTACCAGCGTTCCTTTGTTATCCACCTTCTTGCCCAACATGACAATATAACCATCACCTTGAGTTTTAACTACGCCGCGGTTTTCAACATTACCAACTAGATCACCGGCGGTAAATTTATAATTGCCCTGCAAAAAGGCTTCATTGGAAATATTCAAGGTTGAAGCCACGATATTACCGACGTTTACTTCAGAGCCTTTGCCGAACAAAATACCATTCTGGTTAACCAGAACCAGGGTACCGTTAGAGTTTAACGTACCCATAATTTCGGAGCGGCTGTTGCCAATCACGCGATAGAGCGCTCTACCTGCGTCAGGCATCACAACATCTAACTGATGCCCTTTCATCACGCCAAATTTGTAAAAATCAACGATGTTGACATTAGCGGTGTGCGTATATTGCGTATGCGTTGCGCTGATGTCTTTGACGGTCAGGTCACCAGTAACGACACCAGCGACGACGTTGGTGTCTGCAAATGATGAAAGTGGCATGACCGCAGCGGCAAATGCGCTGGCCACCACAAAACGCCATTTAGTAGAGGAGGTCAGTGATGCATCAAGCGTACTGCTTGTCGCTGGCACTTCACCCACTTGCCCATTAACATTAGATTTACCATGTGCACGGGTAGTTTCGGCCACTGCGACCCAAGCTTGCTGGAATTTGCTCCAGACCAGACGATATACATGGTTTAAGGATGCTGCTTTCATGACACTTCTCCTTTAGTAAGAAACGCCACTGATCCTCCAAGACCAGTGGGTTACTATCACTTCTCTCTTTTCCTGATATGGGTGTAATTTTGGTTCAGGAAATTATTTTTGTATGTAGCCCACTATGACTAATGCGACTGTAAATTAATCCAACTCCAATTAGATTAATCCACAGTCGCGCAGGCTACTTATTTGGTATGCCCAAGCTTTTTGCCTGGGTCATTGTTTGCTACAGATTTAAAACTAGAAATTTTTTCTTAACTGGCCCCAGAGTTGATACTCTGTATTGCTGGCCGCACCATCCAGATCACGCTTCTGCTGCGTATAGGTGGTTGTTAAGATCCATTGGCCAGGGAACTGAATATCCGTACCCACACCAACCGTGTTAGATCTCACATAATTGCTGCTGCCAATCGGGTCATGGTTCAGTTTGCCGCGGCCTGCATCATAAAATGCGAATGGCGTAACAGACTGAATATATGGCGTGACATCTGCACCAGTGGTCGTGAAAGTTCTGCGCACATCGGTACCTACCATCCAGCCTTGATCAGCCTGGCTTGGAATTTCTGAATATTGACGCCAACGGTTAATGGCACCAATACCGAATCGCTCGGCAATATCCAGGTTATTTCCAGCCCCCTGGTAATCTGCGCGCACAATCCAGTTAACGCCATTTTCAAACACCTGCGTACGGCTGGACGTCCAGTTCCATTTGACAAAGCTACCTTGTGTATCAAGCTGGTTTTTGTCATTGGCTTTTGCTGCACCATCTTTGTATGAAACATTGCCCCCAGTTACCAAGAAACTCCATTGATAAGCGACACTGCCGATATCATTAATCCAGTCACCCACCAGGCCTAATTCCAGGCTGCTGATATCTCGGCGATTATTAATCGCTGAACCCACATCATCATCTAAAATTTTGTAGTTACCACCGACCTTGAATGCAACTCCTTTTTTGGTTTCACGCAACAACGGATGCTCAAGCGAACCATAAAAATAATGCGCATCACCAGAGGCGTCAAATTGCTTGAAGTCACCGCCAAGTTTGTAATCTACATAGCTGTAGGCCAGATTCATAATCGTGCCAGCGTTGCCAACGGGGGTGAAATACAAGCTGCTTAATGAGCGCTGTCCCTCATCTCTAGAAACCTTACCGACCACAGCCAGCTGGTCACCACGACCACGGAGGTTATTCACGGCAACACCAAATCCTAAGGTTTCACGGTTCGTGTAGCGGTTGCCATAGGTGTTTGCGCTGACAAAACCAGTAACGCGGGGAGTGCGTGGTTCAACCGCCACGGCCACATCCGAGCTACCAACAGCCTCGCCAGGGTTTAGCTGAGAAGTAACCTGGATGCCTGGCAAACCATTCATCACCATAATGTTACGCACCAAGTTGCGCTCATTGAGCACATCACCCTTATTCAGGCCGTACTCGGATAATGACTGAAAGTAAGCCTGATCCAGACCCTCACCGGCTTCTGCCTTGACTTCGCCCAAAGTACCTTCCAAGATAGAAAGCTCAACCACAGCGTCTGTCTCTGAGGTTTTCTGCAAATCCTGTGTCGGTAAATAGACCTGTGTCAGCATGTAGCCGCGCTGGCGGTAGTAATTACGAATCGTACCCACGGCTTCATTCAATTCACGCATACCAATTTCATGGCCAGTCAGGTGCGCAAGTTGCGCCGCCAGCACCTCATCTGAAAACTGTTTGTTACCGGAAAATTTAAATTCCTTTACAACAATCTTGAGGCTGGATTTTTTTTGTTTTTTTTCTGGTGCCGGAGTTTCTGCAGGCACCTGCAGAATCGGTCTTGGCTCAGGCAGTGTTGGTCTAGGTAAGTTTTGCTGAATGTCCGGTAAGGATACGCCCCCGGCCAGTACCTGCGATGTATAGCCTAATGCCAATAACTGCAACAGGCCTATACGCTTTAATTGTTTTTTCAAAGTGACTCCCCACAAGCTTTATAAAATCTATAATCTTTTTAATAGTATAACAACGCCAAAATTTACTTTAAAAAACAGTCAAATACTAACGTTTTTTTACAACAAAACAGCCATTTAGTAGCATATTTGTAACTTTTGCTAATACTCCAGGGCATCTACATCCAGTACCCAGCGGATTTTTGCTTGCAACGGATGTGTCCTCACCCAGTCCACAGCCACCTGCAGTAGCTGCTGCAAGGCGCCGCGATGTGCAGACTGCAACATGACATAGCCGCGCTCCATCCGGTTAAGCCTGGCAATGCCGGGGCGCACCGGGTCATACACCAACGGTTGATCGGGCAGGGTTGTCGCTTGTGCCGCAACATACTCCCTGGCAGCGTGGCTAAAGTCCGTCAAAAACTGGCTCACCAGGCTGTAGTCGGCCGCTTCTGCTTTCATCACGGCGATATAAGTCGCTGGAGGAAACTGCATGACCATACGTTCCTGCAACAAATCGTCAGCAAACGCGGCATAATTTTGTTCTCGCAATGCAGCAAACAAAGCGTGCTGCGGAAAAGCGGTTTGTATCAGCACCTCGCCTGGCTTGTCTCCCCGACCGGCACGGCCGGCCACTTGCATCAACTGGGCAAACAGGCGTTCGCTGGCGCGATAATCCGGGCTATATAGCGCGCCGTCTATGTCCAGCACACCGACCAGCGTCAAATTGGCAAAATCGTGGCCTTTAGCCAGCATTTGCGTGCCGATTAAAATATCCACCTGGCCCGCATGTACCGCGGACAACAGCTCAGTTAAAGCATCCTTGGCCTGTATGGTATCGCGGTCCACCCTGGCCACCCGCGCCTGCGGAAACAGCTGCTGCAGACTTTCCTCAACTCGCTGCGTGGCCTGGCCAACCGGGCGCAAATCAGCATTGCCGCAACTCGGGCATTGCACTGGAATCGGCTGCTCATCACCACAGTGATGGCAACGCAATACGCGCTGGCGCAAATGCAATACCGCTTTGGCAGAGCAACGGCGGCAATCCGCCAGCCACTGGCAGGCAGAACAGTGCAGCACCGGCGCATAACCGCGTCGATTAATAAACAGCAGGCTTTGTTCGCCGCGCTGCAAACGCAGCTCAATGGCCTGTTTTAATTGGGGCGTCAGGCCCGCTTCCGGCGGGCTGTGCGTAATATCAATGCAAAAAATGCGCGGCAATTTTGCCTGGGCCGCGGCCCGCTTGGTCAATGTCAGCAAGCGGTAACTGGCTTTTTTAGCGTTCGCGCCGCCTTGCCCCTGATCACCCATGGCGTTGTACCAGCTCTCCAGCGAGGGGGTCGCACTGCCCAGCACCACCGGGATATTGCATTGCTTGGCGCGCACCAGCGCCACATCCCGCGCATGGTAGCGCATGCCATCCTGCTGCTTGTAAGAGGTATCGTGCTCTTCATCCAGAATCATCAATTTCAGATGCGGCATCGGCGTGAATACACTCAAACGTGTGCCGATGACAATGCGCGCAGTACCAGACTGCGCCGCCTGCCAGTTTTGCAAGCGCTCACTCTCGCTCAAGTGACTATGTAGCGTTACCAGTGAAAACTGACTCAAGCGACTACGAAAACGACTTTCCAACTGCGGCGTAAGGTTGATTTCAGGCACCATGATCAGCGCTTGCGCTTGTGGCGCGGCGAGCACGGTTTGTAACAATCGAATATACACCTCGGTTTTACCCGAACCGGTGACACCAAATAACAACCAGGATTGAAAACGGTTTAAATCGCCTAAAATCGCGTTGACCGCATTGGCCTGCTCATCATTGAGCGTTGGCGCCTGATCTGATGCAGGCAGGGAAGGGCGCGTCGCAATCACTTCACGCCTAGTCACATAGCCAGCATCCAGCAGTGGCTGTATCGCTTTGCGCCAGGTGGCAGATACCTCAGCCAATAATGCTTCACTGCATTCATCATGCTGCCGCAAGGTCGCAAGCAGCCTGGCCAGCACCTGTTGCCGTTTGCCAACAAACTCGTCCGGAATGGTTTGTGCCAGCTGATATAACCACATTTTGCGCGTCACAGCCGGTTTAATCTGGCGCAAACGCAGTGGCAAACTCGCCAACACGGTCTGGCCAAAAGGATAGTGATAATAGTCGGCGCAAAACCGCAGCAACTTCAAGGTCGCGGCATCAAACGGCACATCGTCAAACACTTGCAGCACGGCTTTAAGCTTGTGTTGTGCGATATCAGTCTCTGTCAACAACGCCATGACGATACCCACCAGTTGCCGTCCGGCAAAAGGCACCACGACGCGATTGCCTACACGAATCACCAGACCAGGATTTAAATAATCAAACTGGCGATCCAGTGGCACGTCCAGCACCACACGCACAATACTGGCAGGGGTTGTGGCCTGAAGGTCGGTGACAGTTGAACACATGGGTGAAAATGCTTAATTAGGTTAAAATGGCGGTTTGATTATTCAGCACCATTTTAACCTTGAAACAAACGATCACAGAACTCATTCTGCAAGCGGTAAAGCCGCTGGTAGAAGACACCTCCAGCCTCACTATCATTCTTGAGCGGCCAAAGTCTGCCGACCACGGTGATTTTGCGACCAATATTGCCATGCAACTGGCCAAGCCGTTAAAGCAAAATCCGCGTGCGATTGCGCAGCAGATTATTGATGGCTTGCCCGCCAACAATGTGATTAGCAAAGTCGATATTGCTGGCGCCGGTTTTATCAACTTTTTTGTATCGGCTGACAGCAAGCAGGCGATTGTGCATCAGGTGTTGCAAAGCGGCACCGCGTTTGGCCGCAACCAGGCTGGTCAGGCTGAAAAAGTGCAGGTGGAATTTGTCTCTGCCAACCCGACGGGGCCCTTGCACGTCGGTCACGGCCGTGGCGCCGCAGTAGGCGATTGCTTGTGCCGTTTGCTGGATGCCAATGGCTGGGATGTGACACGTGAGTTTTATTACAACGATGCCGGTGCACAAATCGATAACCTGACCAAGTCAGTGTTGGCACGTGTACAAGGCATCAATCCTGACGATGCAAGCTTTCCGGAAGACGGCTACCGTGGCGACTATATCGTTGATATTGCACAAGCCTACCTGGCCAAAGCCACGATCACCGCTGACGATATGCAAGTGACCGCCAGCGGCGATGTCAATGATACCGAATCTATCCGCAAATTTGCCGTGGCTTATTTGCGCCACGAACAAGATCTGGACTTGCAAGCCTTCCAGATCAAATTTGACGTGTTTTCACTCGAAAGCGCTTTATACAGCGAAGGCAAAGTAGAAAACACTGTGCAATCACTGATCGCCAGCGGCCACACCTACGAGTTGGATGACGCCTTGTGGCTGCGCACCACCGACTTTGGTGATGACAAAGACCGCGTCATGCGCAAAAAAGAAGGTGGTTTTACCTATTTTGTGCCCGACGTCGCTTATCACCGCGAAAAATGGAACCGTGGCTTTAAACGCGTGATCAACGAGCAGGGCGCAGACCACCACAGCACCATTACCCGCGTACGCGCAGGCTTGCAGGCGCTGGATGTCGGCATCCCGCAAGGCTGGCCGGAATACGTATTGCACCAGATGGTGACAGTGATGCGCGGTGGCGAAGAGGTCAAACTGTCCAAGCGCGCCGGTAGCTATGTTACCTTGCGCGATCTGATTGAAGAGGTCGGCTGCGATGCCACGCGTTATTTCCTGGCTGCCCGCAGCCCGGATTCGCAACTGGTGTTTGATATTGATCTGGCACGTGCGCAAACCAACGACAACCCGGTCTATTACATCCAGTATGCGCATGCCCGTATCTGCAGCGTACTCAACCAGTGGAACGGCGACGTGACCAGTTTAACGGCGGCCGAACTGTCACCTCTGCAAAGCGCAACAGAAACAGCCCTGATGCAAGCACTGGGCCAATACCCAGAAGTCGTCAGCAGTGCCTGCCAGGCATTGGCACCGCATATGGTGGCCAACTACCTCAAGGAGCTAGCCAGTGCCTTGCATAGTTATTACAATGACACCAAATTTTTGGTGGATGACGAACAAGTCAAACTGGCCCGTTTGGCGCTGATCACCGCCACCCGCACCGTATTGCGTAATGGCTTGGCGTTATTGGGCGTTGGCGCGCCGGAAAAAATGTAAGCATCCCTTTAATGACTGCTGAATTGATTGGTTAACATCACAATGAGTCGCGACTACAAACCCTCACAAGCCAAAGCAAAAAGCAAAAGCAGCGGCAGCACTTTTTTTAACGGCCTGCTGGTCGGCCTGTTTCTGGGCGTCGCGCTCACCGTGGCACTGATTATCTACATCAAAGGTGATCACAGCCCGTTCTCCAGCGCGTTTAAAAAAGACGACGGCCAGCAAGAAATACCAATTAAGAGCACTGTCACCGAAGAGGAAGTCAAACCTGGTAGCGCCTCCATCGAGGATCCGAACAAGTTTGATTTCTATACGATTTTGCCGGACACCGAGAGCAAAATCAGTGAACAGCAAGTCAAAAAGAACCCGACCATCAAGCAGGAAAGCTATTTTGTGCAAGTCGGCGCCTTTGCCAAAGAGGACGATGCCAACAACCTCAAAACCCGCCTGGCATTGGTCGGTTTCGAAGCATTTGTACAAACGGCAGAAATCCCCAACAAAGGCACCATGCACCGCGTACGTATTGGCCCGCTCAATGATTTGGCCAAAATCAACAAAATCAGCCACGATCTGGAAACCAATGGCTTCCAGGCCAATCTGATCAAGGTCAATATCGAATCTTCAACCCATTAATGCCGCTGTCATCGTATGTCCAGCTGCCACGTTAATGCATGACGTTCCACAAAACTTTAGGAAACTGACTTTATGAAAAATATGTTGTTGAGTTTAATGCTTTGGGCTGGCTTCACGGCAAGCACCGCCTGGGCAGACCCACAAGTGGGCGAACAGTTTGATCAGGTTGCACAGCAAATCACCACCGACCAACCGGCCAAAATTGAAGTCATGGAATTGTTCTGGTACGGCTGCCCGCACTGTTACCACATGGAACAGCCTCTGCAAGCCTGGGTCAAAAAACTGCCCGCAGATGTTTACTTCAAACGCATACCTGCCCTGCCAAATGCCAACTGGGCACCGCTAGCCAAAACTTACTTTGCCATGCAAGAACTCGGCGTGCTTGAAAAACTGCATAGCCAGTTGTTTGACGCCATCCATAAAACCAAAGCCCTGAATCCGCAAGCTGACGAAGCCGCGGCGATTGACTGGGTGACCAAACAAGGCGGCCTGGACAAACTCAAGGTAGAAAAAGCCTTTAAATCGTTTGCCGTTAACATGCAAATGAACAAAGCCATGCAAGTGTTCCGCGCCTCAGGCGCCACTGGCGTACCGGCCTTGATTATTGACGGTAAATACATCACCGGTAGCTCCATGGCTGGTGGTAATGAAGCCGCATTGCAAACTGCAGACTTCATTATCCAGAATGTGCGTAAAGACAGAGCTGCTGGTAAAAAGTAAACTGGTCACTGCACGCAAAAAACGCCTGATGCCACTATCAAGCGTTTTTTATTGAGCGCCTGCTTTTTATTTCGCCTCTCGGCGAGTCACTTTCTGATGCTTGCCCCTCAGAAAGTAACCAAAGAGGAGGGCACCCAGCCATCACGGCCTGACGGCTTCCTTGCGTTGCTCAACAAAATAAGCGGTCACGAAACTCAACCTAGCGGGCTGCAAACAACGCAGCCCACCGCTGGATTCGGACAGTCGCTCCCTCTACTCTTATTTTGTCTCCGCTACTCAGCGTGATGGAATGGGATTATTCTCGCCAAACTCACATAGTAGAAGTTTGGATGGTTCAAAAACCAGATTCTTTTCTTAAAATCACCTAGCGTCGCGCTCATTGAGTGTTCGGGGTCCCCATCTGCCGCGCCGAGTAGCGCAGGCGAAGTGGGGGATGTCGGCCATCGGCTGTCCGAGTTCCGCAGTGGCTTGCGTCTTTTGCAAGCCGCCAGGGCGAGTTTCGATGGCAGCCCACTTTGACGAGCAACACAGGAGTCAAGCGGAAGTTGGGGTGTCTTGTTCTTTGCCTTCTTTCTTATGGACAAGCATAAGAAAGAATGGTCGCCGAGAGGCGAAATAGACCTATCCACAAACCAAGACTGCTACGACCAAAGAAAAGTAACTCGCCGAAAGGGCGAAAACAATGAATGACCTTATCAAGCCATTCCAAAAATAATTTAGCGCCCAGCCTTCAGCCAACGCCCAATCCAGGTTTCCGGCATCTCCGTCCCCGTCACCAGGTAATGCAGCGTCTTAATATCATGCATCACAAAACGCTGTATCGATTTAGCCTGATCCAGGCCACAACATAAAATCGTGTCGCCAATTTGCAACGGCGTAGACAACTCCGGCAGCAACATCTTTTGCTCGCCACGCACCAGCATCAATGGCACCACCGGCATTTCATGTCGCTGCTGCCCAGCCGGGCGCATCATCAAATGCTTGAGCGCCGGTTGTATGCCTTGCTCCATCAGCGCACACACGGCCACCGCCAAGTCGTCCGCAATGGTGATATCCCAGGTATCAGGCACTTGCTCGCCTAATTTCGAAACCAGTTGTGCAATGACAGCATTGGCCCAGGCGTTGCCCTGATGCCGCGCAGTCACCAGAAACTCCGCCAGCATGGGCGACACCATATAAGACAAGCAGGTATGCGCAATCACATCGCTGGGCTGCATGGTGATATCAGCATTAAAGTGCTGAAACAGGGGATCGTTATGCCGTTTGTTTTTGCGGATGATCACGAACAGCTTGGGATTCAGTTCGAGCGCCGTCATCACAATCGACAAATTGTTAATATCATTGTCTGTGCCAGCAACAATACCCACCGCATGTTCTACCCCCGCTTGCTGCAGGATGTGTGACTCCACCCCGCTGCCGATAATACAATCCTCACATTGCGTGCCTTGCGGGTCGGCTTCAATAATGGTGACATGCATCTCGCCATTTTGCAGGCTGCTCACGACCGACTTTCCAAAACGCCCAAAGCCACAGGCAATCCAGTGCCCTTGCGGTACGGGCGCGGGCGTGGCAATCGCATCCCCCGGCGCCCTGGTCAGCCATTCGTGCAACAAATATGTGCCCAGCGCGTTCAGGCGCATGGCCAGATGTTCGCCAAAAATATTGTAAGGATTAATAATGCGGTCGGTGCCAAACGAAGCCATGTTGGCGGCAATCACATCATTCTGCACCCGCGCCAGCACCGGCAAATCGGGCTTGATCAGTTTCACAGCCACCGAAATCGCCAGGTTGGCATGGTCATCATCGGTCAGCGCGGCCACGCCACGGCACATTGGGTTTTTAATGCCGGCATACAGCAACACTTCTGACAGTTTGGCGTCTGCACACAAATGCGGGATATAGAACTGGTAATCGGTCATTTCCAGTTCATTGATACGCTCCGGCGAAATCTCCAGCACCACCACGCGCAATTCGTTTTTATCCAGCGCCCGCACCAGTTCGCCACCGGTTTCACCATAGCCACAGATCAGGTAAAACGGCTCCATCAGGTTACGCACATCGCGCTGAAACATGGCATTTTTAAAGGCCAGTTTTAAGGCGGATTCCTGGAACAGCGCAATGATCGCACCGATGGCGTAAAACCAGGAGATCACCGTCAGGTAAATTGAAAAAGTCATCCACAAACGCTGATGTGTGGTGAACGGGTAGGGGATTTCGCCAAAACCAATCGTGGTCGCGGTGTAGCTCAGGATATAAAACGCATCAAAAAAACCGTAACGGTAAGGCTGGCCATGGTCATCCACACCTGGGATGAGTACAAAACCAATCAGTGCAATGGCATAGCTAATAATGACCATGAGCAGCGGCGCACGCATGCGCCGCAAGATCAGGAAGATGATTTGATTGAGACTCACGATTGTCTCCGTTGCTGCACCTTAGCGGCGCAAGGTCACGGTTTCGTAAATCAGCAAAATGACAGAGGTGATATTGGCCAGGAAAGCACCGCCAGACAAAGAAACAATGCCCACAATCACCTCGGGCTCTGCGCCGTTGTTTCCGGCCACCACCCAGATAATCGCGGCGGCAATCAGCTGCAAGTCGGCCACCAGGCTGGTCGCCAGGTGAATCGCGCCAATCTGGGTACGGTCACCAAACTTGAGGACGGTGGCGATAAGGTTCACCACAATCGCCACGTATAACTCGTAATGCAAATGGTGTTGCGGATTATCAATTTCGCCGACAAAAAAACCAAAATTGAGTGTCATGGCCAGAATAATAAAAAAGCCAAAAATCACTTTCTCCAAATTCATTACGTTTCCCCCAGCATTGTTTTATGGCATTCTACCCGATTAAAATTTGTTTACCCCGATGTTTTTATGTCACAAAATCCAGCGCTCCCAACACGTATTTTAATTACCGGTGCCTCCAGTGGCCTGGGTGCCGCGATGGCAACGGCTTATGCAGGGCAATACGGCGAAAAGCTCGTGCTGGCTTTATGCGGCAGAAACGAAGCGGCGTTGCAAACACTGGCAGATAAGTTAAAACAGCAATATCACACCACCTGTGTCATTTATTGCGTAGATGTGCGTATCGCCGCGCAAATGCAAGCCATGGCCGAGGACTTTTTACACCGTTTTGGCACGCCGCATATCGTCGTCGGCAATGCCGGTGTCAGCCGTGGCACCTTAACCGAGTTTGCCGAAGACATCCCGGCGTTTCAGGCTGTGTTTGAAACCAATGTCATGGGCCTGGTACATACCTTTCAGCCGCTGATGGGCGCCATGAAAACCGCTGCAGCCCAAGGTGAAGCTGCGCAATTGGTTGGCATTGCCAGCGTCGCCGGTATTCGCGGCCTGCCAGGCTCGGGCGCCTATAGCGCCAGCAAGGCTGCAGCCATCACCTACCTCGAAAGCCTGCGCGTCGAAATGCAGCGATACGGCATCGCCGTCACCACTATTGCCCCGGGGTATATCCGCACGCCCATGACCGACATCAACACTTATCCCATGCCATTTCTAATGGATGCCGAGGTATTTGCAGGCAAAGCCGCACGGGCGATTGCCGCCAAACGGCGCTTTACCATTATTCCTTGGCAAATGGGTGTGGTGGCACGCCTGATGCGCTTATTTCCCGCATGCGTATGGGATTTCATCATGAAAAAAGCCCCGCACAAGGCGAGGCTTTAATCACAACACTGACCAGATCAGGTCAAATCTTTAATCGTTTCGGTGGAACCATTGGTTTTCACCGAAGCAATACCATTATCACGCCCAGCTTCCGCAGAATACATCTGGCTAGTACCAATGACCTGGCTATTGCCTGCCAGCAAATTAAAATAAGGACGGCCATCTTTGGCCGTCAGCTTCTGATAACGCTCATCCAAAGGACTGTTTTTCTGCACAGACTCAATGCCGTTTTGCGCCGCCGCTTTGGTGGTGTATTGCTCACTTTTAAGAATCTGCTCGCCATTGCCCGCCTTCAACGCAAAACTGAATTGACCGTTTGCATCACTTTTTGTTAGTTCAAACCAACCTGCCATCGCTCGCTCCTCTGACTATTTTAAATAAAGAAATTCTGACAACCATTCCAAGTTCATCTTGCGATTTCTGCTCATTTTTGTAAAGAACCGTTCTTTTTAAACCGCTTTAAAAAATGTGGATGTGGATGAATTACAACATCCCTTAACATTCGGCATAAAAAAGCCCATTCAACAGAATGGGCTTTTGTTTTAGCGCGTGATTGGTTTGTAACGAATACGCTTGGGTTTGGCGCCTTCTTCACCCAGCCGTTTTTTCTTGTCGGCTTCGTATTCCTGGTAGTTACCGTTAAAGAAAGTCCATTGCGAATCGCCTTCTGCCGCCAGGATATGCGTTGCAATCCGGTCGAGGAACCAGCGGTCATGCGAGGTGACCAGTACGCAACCGGCAAACTCCAGCAGGGCATCTTCCAGCGCGCGCAAGGTTTCCACGTCGAGGTCGTTTGACGGTTCATCCAGCAGCAAGACGTTGGCGCCAGAAATCAGTGTTTTGGCCAGGTGCAAACGACCGCGTTCACCGCCAGACAATTGACCGACAACTTTCTGCTGATCGCCACCTTTGAAGTTAAAGCGGCCGATGTAGGCACGGCTAGGCATTTCAAACTTGCCTACGTTCAACATATCCAGGCCACCAGAAATCACGTCAAACACTGTTTTGCTGTCATCCAGGCCTTCACGTGATTGATCCACCGCGGCCAGTTTGACGGTTGGCCCAGTGATAATTTCACCACTATCCGGCTGCTCCTGGCCTTGCAACATGCGGAATAGGGTAGATTTACCGGCACCGTTAGGGCCGATCACACCGACAATCGCGCCCGGTGGGATGCTGAACGACAGGTTATCAATCAGCAGGCGGTCACCAAAACCTTTGGAGACATTATTAAATTCAATGACTTGATTACCCAAACGCTCGCCTGGTGGAATGAAAATCTCTTGTGTTTCATTGCGGCGTTGATACTCAACACTGGACATTTCTTCGTAACGGGCCAGACGCGCCTTGCTTTTGCTTTGGCGCGCTTTTGCACCCTGGCGCACCCACTCCAGCTCTTGCTTCATGGCTTTGCGGTGCGCATCTTCTTGCTTCTGCTCTTGCGCTAAACGGTCTTCTTTTTGCTCCAGCCAGTTAGAGTAATTGCCTTTCCACGGAATGCCTTCGCCACGGTCCAGTTCCAGTATCCATTCCGCAGCGTTATCGAGGAAGTAGCGATCATGCGTCACGGCCACTACGGTGCCCGGGAAGCGCACCAGGAACTGTTCCAGCCACTCCACAGACTCTGCATCCAGGTGGTTGGTCGGTTCATCCAGCAGCAGCATATCCGGCTTGGACAGCAGCAACTTACACAAAGCCACACGGCGTTTTTCACCGCCAGACAAAGGGCCGATCACGGCATCCCATGGTGGCAAACGCAGCGCATCGGCAGCGATTTCCAACTGCTGTTCGACGTCGCTACCACTGGCCGCAAGGATATTTTCATACTTGGCCTGTTCTTCGGCCAGCTTGTCAAAATCGGCATCCGGTTCAGCATAGGCGGCGTAAATCTCTTCCAGCTTTTGCTTGGCTTCCATGACTGCACCCAGGCCAGCTTCAACTTCCTGGCGCACGGTTTTGTCCGGATCCAGCTGGGGTTCTTGCGGCAAATAGCCGATGGATAAATTAGGCTGCCATTGCACTTCGCCTTCGTATTCTTTATCGGCACCAGCCATGATGCGCAGCACCGTGGATTTACCCGAACCGTTTAAACCCAGCAGACCGATTTTGGCGCCAGGGAAAAAAGACAGAGAGATATTTTTAATGATTTGCCGTTTTGGCGGCACGATTTTGCTCACGCGGAGCATGGACATCACATATTGCGCCATGAGAAATTCCGGGACGGTGATTGAAAGTGCGTATTTTAATACGGGGAGTGAAAATAAGCTTGTACATAAAATATGCAGTCATGAAAAAGGGCCTGACGGCCCTTTTTCATTTCACCTTGATTTAAGCGGCAGGATTTAGGCTGCGGCGCGTTGCTCGATAAACGTAGTATTGGCTTGCGCTTGGGTACCAATTTCAATTTTGCGTGGCTTTAATGCCTCGGGCACTTCACGCAACAAGGCAATGGTTAGCAAGCCGTTTTCAAGGTTGGCGCCTGTCACTTTGACATGGTCAGCCAACTGGAACCTGTGCTCAAAATCACGCGTGGCAATGCCGCGGTGTAAAAAGGTGGTGTCCTGTGCCTGTTTTGCTTTGCGGCCAGTCACGCGCAAAGCCTGATGTTCGGTTTCGATCTCCAGCTCATCCTGCTGAAACCCGGCGACGGCCATCACAATTTTGTAGGCATTTTCGTCGACCAGTTCGATGTTATAAGGCGGATAGCTGATTTCGTTTTCGCTACGCTGGTTTTCGTTGAGCATTTTAGCCAAACGGTCAAAACCAATAGCGGTTCTGTAGAAAGGGCTTAAGTCATAAGTACGCATAAAGTTGATCCTTGTAAAAATAAAGCGATGAACATGATTAACAGACCTCAAACAGCAAGCATCTGTATGTTCAATATGGGAATACGCTTTATTTTTTCAAGAGCCAGCGGACTAAATGCCCAACGCCTCCGTCCAGGCCAGGGCGTCCATATGGCACTGGTTAACCTTGTCTGGATTCAGTTGCAGCAAAGCGGCCAGTTGTAGAATTTCTTCACTATTGGCGTCTTCACAAGCTTCTGTCAGTTTGAGGAACGGCCCAAAAGTACCGGCGCGCTTAGTCAAAGCATCAACAATGGTTTCGGGTAATTGTAATTTTTCCAGTACCGTGTCCATCGGCACTTTCAGCATCACATCCAGCAATGAAAACACACCCACCACAAACAAATTATCACGGTCGCGTTTATCAAAAAAAGGCTCGCCTAGTAGCTCGGTCAAACGGCCGCGCGTAATCGAGGTTTTCATCAGGGCAGGGGAGCTGCTGTTATTGCCTGCCGTGACCATGAGTAGTGTCAGCCAGCGGTAGAGCTGATTGCGGCCCAAAATCGTCAGGGCATGATTAATAGACTGCACTTCGCAAGACAAACCAAAGCCGACCGAGTTGATGTAACGCAGCAATTTGTAGCTCAGCGTTGTATCGCGCTTGAAACCGTTTTCTATGGCTTTGTTATCTGCCTCCTGGCTCACCAGGTTTAACAAATGCAGCACGCCATCAAAACCGGGGTTGATGACCTTGCTATTGAGGTTTTCCGGTTTGGCGTAAAAGTAACCTTGAAACTGCTGATAACCGGCCTCTAACAGGCTGCTGAATTGTGCATTTTGCTCGACCTTTTCGGCAATCAGCTTGCAGCCCGTGCTTTGATATTTTTTTAGCCACAGCGTGGCTTGTGCAATATCCACATCGCGCATATCCAGCTTGATGTAATCAGCGTAAGGAATCAGCGCTTCCAGCTGCGGGTGATGTTGCGGATTATCCAGGGCAATGCTGAATTTGCTTGCTTTCAACTCACGGCAACGCGCAATAATTTCAGGGGTCACATCCACCGTATGCACAATCTCGAGCACGGTTTTTTCTGCGGGCATCAACTCCAGGAACACGCTGCCCAGCATGACATGATCGACGTTGATAAAAGCCAACTGTTGCCCTAACAACCAGTTGTCCTGCATTTCATCGATGGTGGTAGAGAGAATTTTGGCGCAGGTTTGAATATCTTCTTCAAACGGCGCATTGCCGCCATGGCTATCATTCCTGAAAAAGAATTCGTAGCCAATAATCTCTTGTTGACTGTTAACAATCGGCTGGCGGCCGATAATACTGTGTTGCGACGTGGTCATGACTACATTCCTGATTAGCACCGAATAGCAGTGTAAGCGAAAAGCGCGCGCTTCTTAGATGAAAAAAACCCACGAATAACCGGGTATTTCCGGGATTTACTGCTTAGCAATCTTAACACTCACCCTGCACAACCCACACATCCGGGTTTCACGGCTTTTTATCTGATTTTTAGCTGGCACGACACATTCAGGCATGCCTGCCCGTTTTCAATTGCAAAAACAAAACACCAATCTTCGGACTCATTCACCGATTGATTGCGACCTGTAGCCATTATCGTACGGGAATCTTAAATAAAACTCACATAAATTTAACATTGGAAATTTATGTGATTAAAAATAAAGCGCTGCCTGCAGCCCCGACGCAAGCAAAACCCAGGCGCGACCAAAACTCGCAACTAAAACTATAGATCCGCAGGCGTTAACACGGCGGCAGATGATTCATCTTATTACAAATAGCTAAAGAAAACATGAGATTGTTAAACCATATCTTCAAGGTTAAGTGGAGCACGGCTTTAAACGCCTTTGTGGTCGTCGCCGAGATCATCGCTGGCGCTTGTAAGTCGCAAGCGTCAAACAATCCATTATCGCAGCAGCATCCCAAACGCACCCGTCCACTATTTAAATATACCGCGATGGTGAGCGCGATTGTCATTGCGCTTTACCCCACACACTTAGCGGCGAATCCTGGCGGCTTTCATTCTATATACGGCAATACAGAAATATCGGTGTCGGGTAGCGTCACCACATTGAAACAAACCTCCGACAAGGCCATCGTCAATTGGGATTCTTTCAACATTGATGCAAACGAACATGTATCCATCATCCAGCCGCAGGGAGGCGTGGCCCTGTATCGCGTGATTGGTCAGGATGCATCCAGCATACTGGGGTCATTGACGGCCACTGGCAGTCTTTTTTTGGTCAATCAAAATGGGATTTATTTTGGCCCGAACGCACAAGTGGATGTCGGTAGTATTGTCGCCTCTACGCTGAACATCAAAGACGCTGATTTTCTGAAAGAGAATTATCGCTTTAGCGGCACCAGTACGTCCGCGGTTGAAAACCTTGGTGTGATCAAAACGGCGGATGAAGGATACATTGTCATGCTGGCGAATAACGTCAGCAATAGCGGACGGCTCATCGCCCATCACGGCAGTGTAGCGCTGGCGGCTAGCAATGAGGCCTATCTGGATTTTTTTGGTAACGGTTTGGTCAGGACAAAGTTGACGGGGGATGCCGTGAAAGCGGTGGTCAACCAGTCAGGCACGATTCAAGCCGATGGCGGTAGTGTGCAACTGGCAACCAGCGCACGTGCCTCGGCCATCAATATGCAGGGCGTCATTCAGGCAAATAGCCTGGTGGAGCGCGAAGGCAGGATTGTGCTTGAGGGTGGCGACCATGCGCAGGTGGCCGTGTCTGGTCAGTTGCGGTCGAGCGGAGACAATGGCGGTACCGTGGCGGTGACTGGTGAGCAGGTCGCACTGTTCAACGGTACAAGCATTGATGTGTCAGGGGCAAACAATGGCGGTCATATTTTTATCGGCGGTGGGTTACAGGGCAAAAATCCGGATCTCCAGAACGCGCGCACCACTTATGTGGGTGAGAATGTTGTGCTCAATGCCAGTACTGGTGAGGTAGGGTCTGGCGGGCAGGTGATTGTATGGGCTGACGGCTCTACAAAATTCTATGGCAACATCCTGGCCAAAGGCGGCAGTTTGAACGGTGCTGGCGGCTTTGCTGAAGTGTCCGGTAAACAAACACTCGCCTTTGCTGGCCAGGTTGATGTCAGCGCGACCAATGGTGACGCCGGGACCTTATTACTGGATCCAAGCAATATTAATTTAGTGAGTGGCGCTAGCGCAAACACGACTGGATTCAATTCAGTGGTAGACCAGACAGAAGCCTACACCGACGACGCGGGCCTGGACTCTACGTTTAACGTCGCGGCCGGGGGCAGTTTTGCCGGTGTTGCCGCTGGCTCTAACATCGTGCTGCAGGCCACCAATGATATCAACGTTAATGCCCTGTTTGATATCAACACTGCCACCGGCAAGTCAAATGTTAACCTGGAAATGTATGCGGGCAATAATATCACCATCACCAACGGTGCCAGACTGAACAGCTCAGCGTCGGGCTATCTCACTTTAATGGCAGATACCGGCCCTGGAAACGAGCATAATGGCATAGGCGATGTGATCATCAATGGCAATATCAAATATGGTACCGGCGCGGTGACCTTGTATGGGGCCAATATCAAAAGTACCAATAACGCGAATATCCTGGCTGGATTTCATCTAACGCAAGGCGGAACCATAGGCGCACTCTCGGCAACGACGGCAAGCACCGGCAGCTTTGACCTTGGCAGCGGATCCATCACCACTGTACTCGCTGGGGCAAATGCGAATCATGGCGGCAGCGTGACCATTAATGCCGGTGCTATTGTGGCCAACGGGATCAACACCTCGGGATCGCTCTCTAATACTAATGCCATAACACAAAATGGCGGCAACGCGGGCAATCTATCCTTAACCGCGACCAATGGCAGTGTTTCAGTAAGTAGCTTGAGCGCAAATGGCTCCAACGCCTATGGCGCAGGGCCAGGCAAAGCCGGCAATATCAACATCAGCGCAACGAACGGCATCACAACCTCCAGCATCTCCATGCTAGGGGGCAATGCATTGGCCAGCAGCGGAGTGCCTTCAAACACCTTAGCTGGCGGCAGCGGCGCTAGCCTGACCATTAGCAACACCACAGCTGGTAATGTCTCGCTGGGCGCGGTGAGCAATCAGGCAGGCGCGAATGGCATCGCCAGCACGGGCAGCCCGAGTGCGGGCAGTGTGACTATTTCGAATACCGCAGGCAATGTCACCGCGACCTCCATCAATACGGCTGGCAATACCAACACCGCCGGTGGCAATGTTTCCGCCACGGCGACGGGCTCGGTCAACATTACAACGTTGAATACCAGCGGAGGCGCGGCAGTCAACATCACGGGCCCAAAAAACGCGGGCACGATCACCATCGCTGGCAGCGCAATTACGACCACGCAGATCACTGCCACGGGCGGTGCCGCGGCTAGCGGTAACACGAACGGCGGCGCAGGGGGCGCCGTGAATCTCACGGCCAGCGCCACGAATGGCATCCTGTTTAATACGATTAATACCAGCGGTGGTAACAAATCAGGTACCGGGACAGGCGGCACTGGCGGCGCAGTGACCTTTAATGGCAGTGCATATGCCGATGGGTTGAGCAGCTCGATCACAGCACTGAGTGGTAACGCTGGCGCCAGTGGCACAGGCGGTGCCATCACCTTTAATGGCGTGCTCAACTCCTCATCCACAAACTATAGCGACCTCAGCTTAAATACCAATGGCAAAACCGTGCTTACCCAAAATGTAGGCGCGCTCAAACAGCTTAATTCTTTAACCACTGACGCGCTGGGTAGCACAGAAGTCAATGGGGTTAATTTTGTGACGACTTTAAAGGACCAAACCTATAACGACGCTTTAACAGTCAAGAGTGTGGGGCCAACCTTCAGGACCACCGCAAACGGCAACATTTTTATCAATGGCACTTTAAACTCTAACAGTACTGCCTGCTGTGTAGCGGTTAACTTTAGCGTAGGCGGCGGCATATACCTTAACTCGGCCGTTGGCAATGTGTCACAGCTTTATTCGCTGAATACAGGCAGCACAGGCACGACCTATGTCGCGAGCGGATTAGCGATCAAAACCCAAATATCACAAACCTATGGCAACAACGTGATATTTGCAGGGAATGCGACGTTGGCGTCCAACCAGGGTGGTGCCATCAGTTTTAATAAAACAGTAACGTCTCCAGGCACATTAACCGTCACTAATCCGGGTAATAATTTTACCGCCACCAACATTAACAATGACTTCAATACCATCAATTTCACCAATGTCGGTAATGTCAGTGTCTACGATAGTAATGCGCTCAGCCTGAGTGCCGCCAACGTGAGTGGATTTTTGCGCGCAACCACGGTCAACGACTTGTCGGTCACAGGCGATATTCGTACGCTGAATGCAGGTTTCGATACGACTTTAAAATCTACCGCAGGCAATATTATTCTGGCAGCCAATCTCATTGCCAACAAAAATGCATCGATTAATTTAATCGGTGAAAATATTATCCGCAACGCGGGCAATATCACCACCAATGGTGGCAACGTCAGCATGGTGGCGCACAATCAGGTGAATTACCTGGGCAGCATCACGACAACAGGCACGCTGGATACGACAACCGGTAACTCTGCCGACAGTGGCAATGTAGAGATTTATGCAAAAGATATCACCCTGGCCAGCGTCACGACCAAGTCAAACACCTCCTCATCCACATTCACCGGTGTGAAAGCGGGCGACAGTGGCAGCGTGACCATGAACGCCACGGGCTTTGTAGTCGCTGGTGCGATCAATACGTCTGGCGCAAATACCGCATCAGACAATTCAACCGTTGGCAAAGGCGGCGCACTCACCGTGAGCGCGGTAAATGGCATCAGCCTGGGCGCGATCACAACAGGAGGTGGCGCAGCCAATGGCCTCGCTGCGATTGCGCAAAATGGTGGCGATGTAATGCTCAGCAACCATGGTGCAGGCGCGATTTCATTAACCACGGTGAATACGGCAAACGCGACAGGCACCTCCAATCAATACACTCCGGTCAGGTCAGGCAATGTATCCATTTCAAACGCCGCTGGCGATGTCACCCTCACTGGCGCAACCACCACCAGTGGCGGCAAAAACGCAGCCGGAGGCAACGTATCTATCCAGTCCTCAGGCAATATCAACGCTGGCAGTATTAATGCTGCGGGTGCAACGGTGACAGATGGCGACGGCATGCATGGCGGCAACATCACGCTCAATGCCGACAACGCCATCACGGCCGCCTCTTTGGCGGCCAACGGCAGTAACGCCAGCGCAACCAACGGCAATGGCGGCCAGGGTGGCAATGTGGTGGTCACGGCCGCACAGTTTAATGGCACCACCATCCGCAGCTATGGCGGCAATGCCACAGGCACGGGGGTGGCAGGCAATGGGGGCGATATTACGGTCAATAGCGATTTCTTTATCAATTCAAACACTGACATCAATGCCAATGCTGGCACTGGCAGCCTGTCGGCAGCGGCTGGTTTGATTACCATCAATGGCAATATCAATGCCGCGAATGCCAATAACTATCAACTCTCTTTTAATACCAACGGTAGCATTAATATTAATGGCGCCATCGGCAATCTGGATCCGATTTACAGGCTTTCAACCAATACTGGCTCCACCCTCAACTTTAGCGGCGAGCAGCTTTATGTAGATGGCCTGATTGCTTTAAATGGAAACTTAACACTCAGCGCACCGACCGTCGACGTGAATACCTTTGGGGTGGATCACTTTACAGTGAATGGGGTGGTAGACGCAAAAAACACGGTGATCAATGCCAATGTCGGTAGCAGATCATTCAGCGCGAATACCCTGCAAAATGATTTTAAAGAAATCAATATCGTCAGTGCTGGCACCGTGACGATCAGTGATCGCAATGACTTGGCATTCTCAGCCCTGAATGCTGACACAATGACTATTAAAACCGCCGGTGACTTACAAACCAGTGGTTCGATTACTTCAAATGCCATCAATGGCAGTGTCCGCTTATATGCAGGCAATGATTTGAACATCACGCATGCGGTGTCGGCCCATGGCAATAGCAGCATTATCCTGCGCTCAGATTTTGGCTATGATGCAGTGTTAGCGCCAATGAATGGCATAGGCAATACCACCATCAGTGCCAATGTGACGGCCGAAAGCGGCCAGGTCAACGCTGCAGGCGTCAATCTGTATCAACCGCAAGGCCTGCTAGTCACACAGGGCGATCTGCTTGTGACCTACGCCAATGACATTAGCCTCACACACTTTGATGTCACAGGCAACGCACAACTCACTGCCCAAAATGGCAATATTGTGGCCACGGGCACCATGCGAGATCCCGCCGCGGCTTTACTAGTGTCTGCACAAGACATCCAGCTTGCGGGCGAGTTCAACAGCGCCGTCGTTTTGACCGCGACAGCCGCGACACATGTACAAGGCGCGTTTAACAATGGCCTCACCATCACCGCCAATGGCGATACCTTGGTGACCGATGCCACTGTGCATGGCCTGCTGGATATACACACCACGGGTAAGGCCGCCATTTTGAATAGTGTGCTTGAAAATGTGACTGCGCAAGCCAGCCTCGATTTAGAGTACCAGGCAAATGCCTCTGGCAATGTGGTGTTGATGGGCGATCAGAATGTCACCCTCTCTGGTAGCGCTTCAACCCTCTCTGCAACGTCACTGCAAGACGTGATACTCGCGGGCAATTTCACATCCAGTGCTGGCAGTGATCATGCGATGGTGCTTGACGTCGGAGGTCATTTTTATAACCCTGACAACCACGCGTTGCTGGCAGACAATCATGGCCATTGGCAAATCTATGCAGAACACAGGCAAGGCCATGTGTTTGGCGATGCCATTAATGCCAGTGATGATTTTATTGATTACGGCAAATCCATGGGTGACGCCCTCAGCGCAAGTACCAATGGCTTGATATTCAGCGAACACCCCGAAGTTAACATTATCTTCTCGGGCAATATCACCAAAATTTATGACGGCAACAATCAATTACCTGCCACGTCTTATCAACTCACCACGCAGGGGATGCATCCTGGCGATACAATCAATGTAGCAGCTGTAGATGTGCACTATGACAGCCCAACCATAGGCCAGAAAGTCATCGATGTCAGCTATGTACCTGCGTCTTTCGTCACGGACACAGGCAAACCTGTCTCTGGATATTCATACACCGTTGTTAATCAATTAACGGGCGAAATTTTCCCTGTGCCAGCCAATCCGGTCAGGCCAGCCGCCGCACCCATCATAGATTTTTATGTAAACCCTTATTTACATCACGGCTTTACCACGACGATCGCCGCGAATGGCTCCAGCGGTGGCTACAGCATCCAGCCTCAATTTTTTGGCAATCTTGCCTTATATGCAGGCAACGATGACACATTAACCAAATTAAAATCCACCTGGATCTATTATTTAAAATAAAAAAACCGGGAGATTCCCGGTTTTTAAACATGCAGCCTATTACTCAACGGTTACGCTCTTGGCCAGGTTACGTGGTTTATCCACATCTGTGCCTTTGAGCAAAGCCGCATGATAGGCCAGCAGTTGTACCGGAATCGCATGCAAAATAGGTGAGAGCACGCCCACATGGCGCGGTGTACGAATCACATGCACACCTTCGGATTCTTTAAAGTGGCTGTCTGCGTCGGCAAATACAAACAACTCGCCCCCGCGCGCTTTGACTTCCTGCATATTGGATTTTACTTTCTCCAGCAGGGCGTCATTAGGCGCAATCACAACCACCGGCATATTGCTGTCAACCAGCGCCAATGGCCCGTGTTTCAACTCTCCGGCCGGATAAGCCTCGGCATGGATGTAGGAAATCTCCTTGAGTTTAAGCGCACCTTCCATCGCAATTGGGAAGTGCACGCCACGCCCGAGGAACAAAGCATGGTCTTTGTCACCAAACCGATGCGCCCATTCGCGGATCTGTGGTTCCAGATTCAGGGCTATTTGTACGCCACCGGTCAATTGGCGCAAGTCCGACAAGTATTGCTGTTCTTGCGCCTCACTCAAGTGACCACGCGATTTGCTCAACGTCACCGCCAATACAAACAGCGCAATGAGCTGGGTGGTAAATGCCTTGGTACTGGCAACACCGATTTCGGCCCCGGCACGGGTATAGAAAATCAACGAAGATGCACGCGGAATGGCACTTTCCTGCACATTACAAATTGCCAGGCTGTGCTCATGGCCCAATTTCTGCGCATGCTTGAGCGCTTCCATGGTATCCAGCGTTTCACCCGATTGCGAGATAGTGACGATCAGTTGTTTGGGATTAGGCACTGATTCACGGTAACGATATTCACTGGCAATTTCCACCGAGGTCGGGATTTTTGCAATGCTTTCCAGCCAGTATTTGGCGGTGAGGCCGGCGTAATAACTGGTGCCTGCGGCCAGAATCAATACGCTATCGATTTGTGAAAACACGCTGGCCGCCGATTGGCCAAACAACTCGCTCCTGAACGCGCCATCGTCAATCAGTGCCTCAATGGTGTCACTGATGGCACGTGGCTGCTCATGGATTTCTTTTTGCATGAAATGGCTATAAGGGCCGAGCTCCAGCGACGCCAGTGACACGTCACTCATGTGCACTTTACGTTCAGCCACTTCGCCAAGCTTATCTACAATCACCACGGCATCCGTTTGCAGGGTCGCTACATCACCATCTTCCAGGTAAATCACTTTACGGGTGGCCGAGAGTACCGCCGAAACGTCAGAAGCGACAAAATTTTCACCTTCGCCGAGACCAATCAGCAATGGGCAACCCAGGCGGGCGACGACCATTTGCTGTGGATTATCCAGCGCAATGACGCTGATAGCATACGCCCCGGTCAGCTCTGCGATGGCTTGTTTCACAGCCGTAAACAAATGCTGGCTTTGCTGGTAATAGTAATGCACCAGGTGTGCAATCACCTCAGTATCAGTTTGGGAGTAAAACTGGTAGCCCAGCGCTTTCAGGCGATCACGTTGCTCGTCGTGATTTTCAATAATGCCGTTATGTACCACGGCAATTTGCGCCTGATCTTGCCCAGGAGAGACATGGGGGTGCGCGTTTTGCTCAGTGACGCCGCCATGCGTTGCCCAGCGGGTATGGCCGATACCAACCTGGCTATGCATCCCTTGTGCTTTGAGCTGCAACTCAGCCACACGGCCGACGGCGCGGGCGCGCTCTATGGTTTGGTTGAGCACCGCAATCCCGGCTGAGTCATAGCCGCGATATTCAAGCCTGCTTAAACCCTCAATCAAGAGTGGAACGATATTTCTATGGGAGACCGCACCGACAATGCCGCACATACGTTTATTTTTTCACCTTTTGTGGACGTTTCCATCCTTGAATTGACCGTTGTTCACGCGCGCGGCACAGCGTTAAGCTGTCTGCCGGCACATCTTTGGTAATGGTTGAACCTGCTGCAATCGTCGCGCCACGTCCTATCGTGACCGGCGCCACTAACTGCGTATCCGAGCCGACAAACACATTATCCTCAATAATAGTTTTATGTTTGTTCGCACCGTCGTAATTACAAGTGATGGTGCCTGCACCTATATTCACATTGGCACCTATGCTGGCGTCGCCAACATAGCTCAAATGATTGACCTTGCTGCCATGCCCAACCGTGGCATTCTTGATTTCAACAAAATTGCCGACATGTGTTTCTGCAGCCAATTGCGTACCCGGACGCAAACGCGCAAACGGGCCGATTTTGCTGCCAGGGCCGACTTTGGCATCATCAATATGCGTAAACGCTGCCAGGCGTGTGCCTTTGGCAAGGACTGCATCCTTAATCACGCAGTATGGCCCAATCTGGACATCGTCCTCCAGCGTCACGTCACCTTCAAACACGCAGCCCACATCAATCGACACATCGCGGCCACAATTTAAACTGCCACGGATATCAATGCGCTGCGCATCGAGCAGGGTCACGCCCTCAGTCATCAACGCTGTGGCCTGACGCAGCTGGTATTCACGTTCTATCTGTTGTAAATCTAGTTTAGAGTTAATCCCTGTCACAGACCAGGCATCGGCGACCACATGCGGCAATACCGCCCGGCCTTCATGGACGGAGAGGGCGATGATATCGGTTAAATAATATTCCTGCTGCGCGTTCTGGTTAGTGATTTTGCCCAACCATGATTTCAGCTGCACATTCGGCATGGCCATGATGCCGGTATTCACTTCCTGTATAGCCCGCTGTATGTCGCTGGCATCTTTATGTTCGACAATGGCAACGACTTCATTATGGTCGTTACGCACAATACGGCCATAACCACTGGGGTCTGCCTTGATAAAAGTCTGTACGACCAGATGCTGATCGGCCTGCGTCAACATGTCACGGCAAGCAGCCACATCGACCAGCGGCACATCGCCTAACAGAATGAGTGTTTTACCTTGGTCGGGTAGCGTAGGCAGGGCTTGTTGTACGGCATGGCCGGTGCCCAGTTGTTCTGCCTGTAATACCCATTGCAGGTCGTCACCCGGCGTCTGTTGTTGTACTTGTTCACCCCCAAAGCCATACACAACGGTAATGGTTTGCGGGTTTAGCTGGCGTGCCGCGGCGATCACATGCTGCAGAATAGGCTTGCCACCTACCGCATGTAGCACTTTTGGCAGGTCTGATCGCATGCGTGTGCCTTTACCCGCTGCGAGAATTACGATATTCAAATCAGTCATGCTGTTATTTTAGCGCAGAAACAAAAAAGGCGGCTCGAAAGCCGCCTGTTTTATTGCCAGACTCCACAGGAATCTAGTGCACAGATTTACGCAATTTCTGGATTGCCTGGATTTGTGCGATCGCTTCTGCCAATTCAGCCTGCGCAGCGGCGTAATCGATCTCTGAAGAACGGTTACGCAATGCTTCTTCTGCGGCTTCTTTCGCGGCGATGGCTTTTGCTTCATCAAGATCCTGGCCACGAATCGCTGTGTCCGCCAGCACTGTCACCAGTCCTGGTTGTACTTCCAGCATGCCGCCAGAAATATAAATCACAGTTTCTTCTTGCTGGGCAGTTTGCTTGATACGCAATGCGCCTGGCTTGATGGTGGTAATCATCGGTGCGTGATGTGGATAAATACCCACTTCACCTGCGCCAGCTGGTGCAACCACAAACTCGGCTTCACCAGAGAAGATGGACTCTTCGGCACTCACAACATCGATATGCACTGTATTTGCCATAATGTTCTCTTTTCTATATCACTGAAGATTTGTAATGCAGGCAGATAGTTAAACCTGCCCGCACAAACAACCATTAGTTCAGTGTTTTAGCCTTTTCAATGGCTTCTTCGATGCCACCCACCATGTAGAACGCTTGCTCTGGCAAGTGATCGTATTCACCAGCAACAATCGCTTTAAAGCCTTTGATGGTTTCTTTCAGTGGTACGTATTTGCCTGGTGCACCAGTAAACACTTCTGCCACGTGGAAAGGTTGTGACAGGAAACGTTGGATTTTACGTGCACGGCCTACTGCCAGTTTGTCTTCTGGAGACAGTTCGTCCATACCCAGAATCGCGATAATGTCACGCAACTCTTTGTAACGTTGCAATGTTTGTTGTACAGAGCGTGCCACTGAGTAGTGCTCTTCGCCAACAACCAATGGATCCAGCTGACGTGAAGTAGAGTCCAGTGGGTCAACCGCTGGGTAGATACCCAAGGAAGCGATGTCACGTGACAACACAACAGTAGAGTCCAAATGCTGGAAGGTCGTTGCTGGTGATGGGTCAGTCAAGTCATCCGCAGGTACGTATACGGCTTGGATAGAAGTAATAGAACCCACTTTAGTAGAAGTAATACGCTCTTGCAAACGGCCCATTTCGTCAGCCAGGGTAGGTTGGTAACCTACAGCTGAAGGCATACGGCCCAGTAACGCAGATACTTCGGTACCGGCCAATGTATAACGGTAGATGTTATCCACGAAGAACAATACGTCACGGCCTTCGTCACGGAATTTTTCAGCCATGGTCAAACCAGACAAAGCCACGCGCAGACGGTTGCCTGGAGGCTCGTTCATCTGACCGAACACCATGGCTACTTTTGATTCTTTCATGTTGTCCAGCTTGATCACGCCAGCATCTGCCATTTCATGGTAGAAGTCGTTACCTTCACGGGTACGCTCACCTACACCGGCAAACACGGACAAACCAGAGTGCTGTTTAGCGATGTTGTTAATCAGTTCCAGCATGTTAACGGTCTTACCTACACCCGCACCGCCGAACAGACCAACCTTACCACCCTTAGCAAAAGGGCAAACCAGGTCAATCACCTTGATACCTGTTTCTAACAGGTCAACAGAAGGTGACAGCTCTTCAAAAGCAGGGGCTTTCTGGTGGATAGAACGGAACTCTGTAGAGTCGATAGGACCCACTTCGTCGATTGGGCGACCCAATACGTCCATGATACGGCCCAAAGTACCTTCACCCACTGGTACAGAGATCGCTGAACCAGTGTTTCTGAATGCGGTACCACGTGCCAAACCGTCAGAAGAGCCCATGGCAATGGTACGGACCACGCCGTCGCCCAATTGCTGTTGCACTTCCAGTGTCAAACCGGCTTCTGCATTGCTGTCTTTTGCATCAATAATCAATGCATCGAATACTTTAGGCATTTGATCGCGTGGAAATTCCACGTCAACCACAGCGCCAATACACTGCACTACTTTACCTGTTACTGCTTGATTTGCCTTTGCCATTTTCTTTTCCTAACTGTATGAGTCAGATCTAATTGAATTCTTTCACTTACGTTTTAAAGCGATCGTGCTTTAAAACGTGCGCCTTAGGATGAGACCGCTGCCGCACCGCCGACGATTTCTGAAATCTCTTTGGTAATCGCTGCCTGACGGGCTTTGTTGTATACCAGCTTCAACTCGCCAATCACGCTCTTCGCGTTATCAGAAGCAGACTTCATCGCCACCATACGGGCAGATTGCTCGGACGCCATGTTTTCAGCCACTGCGTTGTAAATCAGTGACTCGATATAACGTGTCATCAATTCATCAACCACTGGTTTCGCTTCTGGCTCATAGATGTAATCCCAATGGCCGTTCGGGCTGCCCAGTTGCTCACCGGTCAATGGCAACAGTTGTTGCATGGTCGGCTCTTGCTTCATGGTGTTGATGAATTTGGTATAGCAGATGTAAAGCTGATCAATTTCACCGGCAATGTACGCATCCAGCATGACCTTAATGGTACCGATCAACTTTTCCAGATGCGGAGTATCGCCCAAACCCGTGATGTGGGATTTCACCTGCGCACCAATACGGTTCATAAAGCCATAGCCTTTGTTACCGATCGCGCTGACGCTGATGCCTTTGCCTTCAGCTTCCCAGGCTTTCATCTGGCTCAGCGACAAACGCAATACGTTGGTGTTCAAACCACCGCACAGGCCTTTGTCTGAGCTGACCACAATCAGGCCCACATTTTTCACTACGTCACGTTTAATCAAAAACGGATGACGATACTCGGATTGTGCAAAGGAGAGGTGAGCCGCCACGTTACGGATTTTATCCGCGTAGGGGCGGGAAGCACGCATTCTGTCCTGCGCTTTACGCATTTTAGAAGCGGCTACCATCTCCATCGCCTTGGTGATCTTGCGTGTATTTTCTACACTCTTGATCTTGGTTCTAATCTCTTTACTACCTGCCATATTAGGTTCCTAAGTCGAAGTGTCAGAGATTAATAAGCGTTGGTTGCTTTGAAATCTTGAATCGCAGCTTCCAATGCCTTCTCGTTGTCACCGCTCAGATCTTTGCTTGACTCGATAGCATCGATGATGTTCTTGTACTTGGAGTTCAGGAAACCATGCAATGCATTTTCAAATGCCAATACCTTGTTGGTAGGCACATCATCAAAGAAACCTTTGTTCGCTGCAAACAAGCTTACGCCCATGTTTGCCACGTTCAATGGCGCATACTGTGCCTGTTTCATCAACTCGGTAAACATGCGACCACGGTCCAGTTGTTTACGGGTTGCTTCGTCCAGATCAGATGCAAACTGCGCAAACGCAGCCAGTTCACGATACTGCGCCAAAGCCAGACGTACACCACCGCCCAGTTTTTTGATGATTTTGGTTTGTGCAGCACCACCCACGCGAGAAACAGAAATACCGGCGTTGATCGCAGGACGAACACCCGCGTTAAACAAGTCAGTTTCCAGGAATATCTGACCATCGGTAATAGAAATCACGTTGGTTGGAACGAATGCAGAAACGTCACCTGCCTGGGTTTCAATCACTGGCAATGCAGTCAATGAACCCGTTTTACCTTTAACTTCACCGTTAGTGAATTTTTCAACATACTCTTCGTTCACACGAGCAGCACGCTCCAACAAACGTGAGTGGATGTAGAACACGTCACCTGGGTAAGCTTCACGGCCTGGTGGACGACGCAGCAACAGGGAAATCTGACGGTAAGCAACGGCTTGTTTAGACAAGTCATCGTAAACGATCAAAGCATCTTGACCACGGTCACGGAAGTATTCACCCATGGTACAACCGGCATATGGTGCCAGGAATTGCAGGGCAGCAGAGTCAGAAGCTGAAGCAGCCACGATAATGGTGTAAGCCATCGCGCCGTGCTCTTCCAGTTTACGTACCACGTTGGCAATGGTTGAAGCCTTTTGGCCAACCGCAACGTAGATACAAGTCATGTTCTGACCTTTTTGGTTGATGATCGCATCAACGGCAACAGCTGTTTTACCAGTCTGACGGTCACCAATGATCAATTCACGTTGGCCACGGCCAACAGGTACCATAGAGTCGATAGACTTCAGGCCAGTTTGTACTGGTTGTGATACAGATTTACGTGCAATCACGCCTGGCGCAATTTTTTCAATTTTGTCTGTCAGCTTGGCGTTGACCGGACCCTTGCCATCAATCGGCTGGCCCAGTGCGTTCACAACGCGGCCAATCAGTTCAGGACCGACTGGCACTTCCAGAATACGGCCTGTACATTTACAGGTATCGCCTTCTGTAATGTGCTCGTAATCACCCAAAACCACGGCACCAACGGAGTCACGCTCCAGGTTCAATGCCAAACCAAAAGTGTTGCCTGGAAACTCAATCATCTCGCCGGACATCACGTTAGACAGGCCATGGATACGCACAATGCCGTCTGTTACGGAAATCACGGTACCCTGAGTACGGGCTTCCGCAGAAGTAGAGAAGTTTTCCAAACGGCTCTTAATGAGCTCGCTAATCTCTGATGTTGATAACTGCATTTAATTCTCCTATGCCTTATGCTGTGAGCGTATAGGCTAAATTTTGTAACTGACCTTGGACAGACGCGTCGATAACGGTGTCGCCAACAATAATTTTGATGCCGCCGATGATTTCCGGATCTACGGAAACGCTTGCTTCAATTTTCTTGCCGAACTTGGCTTCCAGACGTTTTACCAAATCTTTAGTTTGCGTTGCCGTGATTTTGGCAGCAGCAATGATTTGTGCGTCCAAGGTGCCTTCATCTTGCGCTTTCAAAGCCTCAAAAGCTTCAGCAATGGCAGGCAATAAGGATAAACGGCCATATTCAACCAAGGTCTTGATCAAATTTTGACCATGCTCGTTAAGATTGTCGCCACAAACTTTGAGAAATGCGGCTTCAACATCAGCAGCATTCAGTTTAGGGTCATCAATCAGGGTTTTCATTTGGTCATTTGCTGCGACTGCCGCGGCCAATGCCAACATTTCAGACCATATTGCCAATGCCTTTTTCTCTTTGCCGAGCTTGTAGCAAGCAACGGCATAAGGCCTTGCAATGGTTGAGAGTTCAGCCATGTTTTATCCCTTTTACCTTAAAGTTCCGCAGCGAGTTTAGTCAACATTTCGCTGTGTGCTTTGGCGTCAATCTCTTTACGCAGGATTTTTTCAGCACCGGCTACAGCCAATGTGGAAACCTGTGCACGCAGACCTTCTTTGGCACGGTTCACTTCCTGATCGATTTCAGCTTTGGCACCGGCAATAATGCGATCACCTTCAGCTTTGGCATTACCCTTAGCTTCATCAATGATTTGAGCGGCGCGTTTTTCGGCTTGCCCAATGATCTCAGTTGCCTTTTGTTTGGCCTCGTTCAGCGTTGTTTCAGATTTTTTGGCAGCCACTTCCAGGGCACTTTTGCCTTCCTGGGCAGCAGCCAAACCATCTGCGATTTCCTTTTGACGCGCTTCGATTGCTGTTAACAGCGGCGGCCAAACGAATTTCACCGTGAACCAGATCAACACTGCAAATGCGATAGCTTGCGCGATGAGTGTGAAATTAATATTCATTTTGGATCCATCATACTGATTGGTTGAAAGGTTTAAGTCACACTTAAACCCTACCGGGCGGAGATTACCGAGTAAAAATTACTTAGCAACAACGCTCAACAATGGGTTTGCAAATGCAAACATCATTGCCAGACCAACACCGATAATGAAAGATGCGTCGATCAGACCCAACAGCAGGAACACTTTACCTTGCAGGGCTGGGATCATTTCTGGTTGACGAGCTGCGCCTTCCAGGAAACTTGCACACATGATACCAATACCGATACAAGCGCCAGCGGCACCCAAACCAATGATCAAACCGATACCAACGCCTGTGTAGGCTTGAATCAATGCTAATGCTTCCATTTAATACCCTCTCTTATAAAGAATTAAAAACAACTACAAAGTTAAAAACTAGTGTGACTCATGCGCCATGGCCAGGTAGACCACAGTCAGCATCATGAAAATAAACGCTTGCAATGCCACAATCAGGATGTGGAAGATAGACCAACCAGCCCCCAGAATGGCACCAAACACGGTTCCGCTCAGGCCTGTGGCAGCCCACATACCCAACAGCAAGAAGATGATTTCACCGGCGTACATGTTACCGAACAGACGCAATGAGTGAGAAAGTGGTTTTGAAACGTATTCAATCAGGTTGAACAGGAAGTTGGCAGGCCATACCAGCGGGTTGCTGCCGAATGGTGCACAGAACAGTTCGTGGATCCAGCCACCCAGGCCTTTGGCCTTGATGGAGAAGAAAATCATCAGGAACCACACCGCCAATGCCAATGCAAAGGTGGTGTTGATGTCAGAAGTAGGGACGATACGCCATTTTGCGTGCTCTCCACCGAAGAATGACACGATACCAGCCACCCAATCGACTGGCAGGAAGTCCATGGAGTTCATCGCCAGTACCCAGATAAATACGGTCAGGGCTGTTGGGGCAATAAATGAATGGCGGTCGCCGTGGAAAATGTTTTTGACTTGATCATCAACAAAACCAAATACCAACTCAACAAAAGCCTGACGCTTGGTTGGCACACCAGCGGTTGCACCGCGCGCTACCCACCAGATCAAGCCCATCACCAGCAAACCCAGTACCACTGAAGTTAACAAGGTGTCGTAGTGCAGCACCCAGAAGCCTTCAGAGGCAGTATTGCCATTAACGCCCTGAGCATTAAAGCTCAAATGGTGCGTAATATATTCAGAAGGGGTGAGTTCTACGTTTTGTGTGTGTTCAGTTGTCATATCTTCAAACTATTTTTAAATTAACGTGTCTACACATCCACTTGTGATTTTGCCAGTGCAGCGCCAGAAAAAAGCGCCGCTGCCGCCAAGCCAGCAATCAGTGCGAAAGGCACCAATGCCTGATACAGCTTGAAAACCACAAACAGGATAATCGCGATGATCAATATTTTTACTGCTTCGGCCTTGAGTAAATTGAGCAACACTGCTGTTGGGTCTGTTTTTAAACGACCTTTTTCTGCAATTCTCGCTGCAAACCATGCACCAATGACAACAGAAAAACCACCCATTAATGCAGATAATGCAGCCGTTAAACCACCAACAGCATAGGCAACCAACGTGACAGCCGCTGTCGCCATGAGCTGCCAGCGCAGCACATTGCTATAGAGCGACATGCCAGCCGCAGTGTTTTGTTGACCACTCATGGGGTTAGACCGCTAAAATTCAAGGCAAAATACTACAAAGACGCGAGATTTTGAATTATTCACTCGCCGAAGTCAAGCACCAAACAGGACTTAACTGTCTGAATGTTTGGGAAAAATCTGCTTTCAGACCACTTATACGCGATTTAACTTACGATTTCAGGCGATTATCGGTCAGTTTCGCTATCCAATCATCCAATTGATCGAGGTTTGAAAAACTCAGCTTTAACACACCAGCACCACTGGCTTTACTACTAATGGCAACGTCGGCACCCAATTGCTCGCTAAGCTGATTTTGCAAGGAAGCGACGTCAGGATGCACCGCTGGCTTGGCTTTTTTGCCACTTGCCGGCTCTGACTGAATCAGGCGCTCCACTTCGCGCACCGACAGGCCGTCCTGCACCACTTTATTCGCCAGCAAAATCTGCTGTGCGGGCTCACTGCCAACCAGCGCGCGAGCATGGCCCATATCAATCTGGTTATCCAGCAGCATATCTTGCACCATCGGCGTCAACGTCAGCAGGCGCAGCAAATTAGAAACCGCGACACGCGAGCGGCCCACAGCCTCAGCGGCTTTTTCATGCGTCATATCAAACTCATCAATCAAACGCTTGATACCCATGGCTTCTTCCAACGGGTTGAGGTCTTCACGCTGGATATTTTCAATCAACGCCATCGCCAGGGCTGCTTCGTCCGCAATTTCGCGCACTAACACTGGCACCTCGGTCAGCCCGGCTTTTTGCGAGGCACGCCAGCGACGTTCACCGGCGATAATTTCAAACTTGTCTGTTGCGACCTCACGCACCAGGATAGGCTGCATAATGCCTTGTGCCGCGATCGAGTCAGCCAGTGTTTGCAGCGCCTCCTCATTCATGTATGAACGTGGCTGATATTTACCCGGTTGCAACTGACCGACGGGGAGGGTGCGTAAAGTATCAGACTGGCTGATCGTTTCCGTGTCGCCTGATAACAATGCGTCGAGTCCGCGTCCAAGTCCTTTGGGCTTCACCATGCTGCTACTTCCTTTAATCTGTCTGTAAAAATTGTGATTTTTGCTGCTTTACTGCTTCTGGATGATTTCCTGCGCCAGCTCCAGATAGGCCTGCGCACCTTTGGAGGAGCGATCATACAGCAATACCGGCATGCCATAACTTGGCGCCTCTGCCAGCCGCACGTTTCTCGGCACAATGGTTTGATACACCTTTTTGCCAAAATGGCTGACCAACTGTGCCGATACCTGCTGTGCCAGCATATTGCGATTATCAAACATGGTTCGCAACAAGCCCTCTATCTCAAGCACGGGGTTTAAGTGAGCGCGCACTTTCTTCACAGTATTGACCAGGTCTGACAAGCCTTCAAGCGCATAGTACTCACACTGCATTGGAATCATGACCGAATGGGCGGCAGTCAGGGCATTCACCGTCACCAAATTCAGCGAAGGCGGACAGTCCAGCAAGACGTAGTCGTAGGCATCATCACCCAGTTTAAGGATGGCATTTTTCAAACGTGTTTCACGCGCCATCTCATTCACCAACTCAACCTCAGCCCCGGCAAGGTCGCGGTTAGACGGTGCAACGTCAAATTTGGCAGCCTCCGCGTGGATCACCACCTCTTGCATGGTTTTATTACCGATCAGCACCTGGTAGATACTGTCTTTTAAATGTGTCTTGTCGATGCCGCTACCAGTACTAGCATTGCCTTGTGGATCCAAATCAACCAACAATACTTTTTTGCCATGTTCCGCCAGGCTGGCAGCAAGATTCACGCAAGTGGTCGTTTTACCAACGCCACCTTTTTGGTTGGTGATTGCGATTATTTTCATTATGTATTCTCAAACACAATTAAATGCCGTTCTGCCTGCAGGTTTGGCACCTGCAAACGGATGACCTCTTTAGGTAACACCGCCGCCTGTTGCAGCTCATCGGTTGGCACCACACCCTTCATCGCCAACCAGCGACCATTCGGCGCCATCAAATGCGTCGTCAACTGCTTAAACAAAGCAATATCGGAAAAAGCACGCGAGACAATCTGCGTAAAAGGCGAGGGTGGTTGATAAGCCTCCACCCGACCATGTACAACCTGCGCATTAGACAAACCCAACTCAGCTTTTACCTGGCGCATAAAAATCGCTTTTTTCTGCACCGTATCGATGGTGGTTACCTGCACATCGGGCCGCGTGATTGCAACCACCAAGCCAGGCAATCCACCACCACTGCCCACATCCAGCAAATTTCCCGGCTGAATATAGGGCAGCACGCTCAAACTATCCAACAAATGCAAAACCAGCATTTCTTGTGGGTCACGTACCGCGGTCAAGTTATAAACCTTGTTCCATTTTTGTAGCAAAGCCAGGTAAGCCAGGCACTGCACCTGCTTTTCCGGCGTCACAACAGATTGTAAACCAAGCGCCGCCACCCCGGCGGCTAATTGAGGCAACAGATCATCCATCATGCAGCTGCAATATCGCCAGACTGGCTTTGCTTTTTATGTTTACGCTTCAAATAAACCAGCAACAAAGAAATTGTCGCCGGGGTAATGCCTTGTATGCGACCTGCCTGTCCAATCGTTTCTGGCTTTTGCGCCAACAATTTTTGACGCGCCTCATTACTCAGGCCATGCACATCATTGTAATCGATAGCCTCACCCAATTTAATATTCTCGCTATTTTTCTGGCGGGCAATCTCTTCATTCTGCCTATCAATATAACCTTGGTACTTGGCTGCGATTTCAACTTGCTCCAACACATCCTCAGCCAACACTTCCGGCGCAGGCACCAAATTCAACAGCGACTGATAAGCAATTTCTGGCCGACGCAGTAATTCGAACAATGAATACTCATGCTCCAAAGGCTTACCAAAAACGGCTACCTGTGTTTCACGTGAAACAATTGTATGTTGACCTGCGGGCTGACCGTTATCTGGCTGCAAAAAGGTACGCTTCAACCTGGCTTGCTCACGCGCAACCGCTTCCTGCTTTTTGCAGAACGCTTCCCAGCGCACATCATCCACCAAACCGAGCTCGCGACCTTTTTCCGTCAAACGCATATCCGCATTATCTTCGCGCAACTGCAAACGATATTCAGCACGACTGGTAAACATACGGTAAGGCTCATTCACACCCGTGGTGATCAAGTCATCCACCAGCACCCCAAGGTAGGCTTGCTCACGGGAAGGGCACCAACCTTCTTTATCTTGTGCAAACAACGCCGCATTTGCACCCGCCAACAAACCTTGGGCTGCCGCCTCTTCATAACCAGTGGTACCGTTGATTTGGCCTGCAAAAAACAGACCGCGAACCGTTTTAGTTTCAAGAGTCGATTTTAAGCCGCGTGGGTCATAATAGTCGTATTCAATGGCGTATCCGGGGCGCAAAATGTGCGCGCCCTCCAAACCACGAATGGATCGCACCAATGCCAACTGAATATCAAATGGCAAACTGGTAGAAATACCATTGGGGTAAATTTCGTGCGTGGTCAAACCCTCAGGCTCCAAAAACACCTGGTGCGACTCTTTGTCCGCGAAGCGATGTATCTTGTCTTCCACCGAAGGACAATAGCGCGGTCCTACACCCTCAATCACCCCCGTGTACATAGGTGAGCGGTCTAGGCCACTACGGATAATGTCATGCGTCTGCTGGTTGGTGTGCGTAATCCAGCAAGGTAATTGTTGCGGGTGTTGTGCCGCATTGCCCAAAAATGAAAACACCGGCACGGGCGTATCGCCTGGCTGCTCGGTCATGACACTATAATCAATTGAGCGGCCATCAATACGGGGCGGGGTACCGGTTTTGAGTCGCCCGGCTGGGAGGCCAATTTCACGCAAGCGCGCAGCAAGTGAGATAGCTGGCGGATCTCCGGCGCGACCAGCGCTATAGTTTTGCAAACCCACATGCACCAAACCACCCAAGAATGTACCGGCCGTCAACACCACAGACTTTGCGTAAAAACGCAGGCCAATTTGCGTAACAACACCCGCAGCCTTGTCACCTTCGAGAATAATGTCATCCACGGCTTGCTGGAACAACCACAGGTTAGGCTGGTTTTCCAGGCGGTGCCGAATAGCCGCCTTATACAGGATACGATCAGCCTGGGCGCGCGTCGCGCGAACCGCCGGGCCTTTGCTGGAGTTCAAGATACGGAACTGTATGCCGCCCTCGTCAGTAGCGGCCGCCATGGCGCCGCCAAGTGCATCGACCTCTTTAACGAGGTGGCCCTTGCCTATGCCGCCTATAGAAGGGTTACAGGACATTTGTCCCAATGTTTCAATGTTGTGGCTTAACAACAGCGTTTTCTGCCCCATACGGGCAGCCGCCAGCGCAGCCTCAGTACCGGCATGGCCACCACCCACCACAATGACATCGAATCGATCAGGAAAGTCCATCATAAATAATCTTGAACTGTTTGATTTAAAAAGAATTGTGATTTTAGCGTAAACTAATCAAATGGTCATTTAATTCACTGCTTTGATACACTTGTTCCATGCTTTAATACAGAATTATTACGGTTTAATACAAATCAATTACAAGCAGGCCATATTTACTTAACATAAAAAGAATAGAATTTTTCAAAACAACCAAGGAGCTCTTACCATGAAAATCAAAACAATTATTGCTACATTCGGGGTCTTGTTTTCTGTACACGCAATGGCTGATGTCACCAACGCCGAAAAACTGGTTTACAAGTACACCAACATTGCGCACTCTGCCAACTCTATGTATGAAGCGCCTTCTATTACCGACGGTAAAATTTTCTTTAACCGCAAATTCAAAACACCGAGCGGCAAAGAGGCTGCATGTGCATCATGCCACACCAACAACCCGGCAAATGCAGGTAAAAACATGGTGACAGGTAAAGAGATTCCACCATTGGCACCACGCGTGAATACCAAGCGCTTTACTGACATTGATAAAGTAGAAGACGAGTTCACCAAACACTGCAACGACATCTTAGGTGCAGATTGCTCACCTTCAGAAAAAGCCAATTTTATTGCTTATCTGTTAACAGAAACAAAACCTAGCAAATAACGCAAATGCTACGGTACGTCTGGGATCCTTTCATTAGGATCTTCCATTGGTCTTTAGTGGCGGCGTTTGGGTATGCTTTTTATACCCACGCCTCCATGTGGGATCAATTGCATCACGCATACGCTGGTTACGTCGCTGGCTCACTGATTGTTGCTCGAATTATCTGGGGCTTATTAGCCACCGGGTATGCTAACTTCCACAGCTTTCCGCTGAATCCAGTCTGGGCTGTAAAACACTTATTCAAATTACTCAAAGGCACCGCCAGACACTATATTGGCCACAACCCAACGGGATCCATTGCCATTTATGCCATGCTTGGCCTTGGCATTATCACCGTCGGCTCAGGCTGCATTGTGTTCAACAATGGCTGGGGCATGATTGATGATGAGATGAGTAAAGTAATACATCACTATGCGACCTGGACATGGCTAATAGTGGTGGCGGTGCATGTGTTGGGAGTGATTTTTGAAAGCTTTATCAATCACGACAATCTGATCTGGGCCATGATTACCGGCTGTAAACGGGTGTGCAGTATTGATGAACGGTTCAACCAACGCAATACACCATTCCCACGAAAAAAAACCCGCTGATGCGGGTTTTTATTTACCTATGCAAAAACGACTAAAAATCTCACCCAGCAAATCATCTGGAGTGAATTCACCAGTAATCGATCCTAGCGCTTCTTGTGCACAACGCAATTCTTCTGCCACCAATTCAGCAGCATGCATTTGCAACACGGCTTGATTCAAATGCTGCTCAACTTCTGCAAGCGCTTGCAAATGACGTGCCCTGGCCATAAATACACCTTCACCGCCAGGCTGATAACCTACAATCTCTAGAAGCGTTTTTTGCAGGCTGGCAATACCAACGCCTGTCTTGGCCGATAAAAACACGTGCTGCTCATTTTCAAGTTTTTCAATCCGCGATGTTTCACGTGAAACATCTATCTTGTTATGCACCCAGACTTTTTTCACTTCTGGCGGCAGTTTGTGCAAAATAGCCTTTTCCTGTGCGCCAACGCCATGCTGACTATCTACCAATAACAAAGCAACGTGCGCAGTTTCAATCGCTTTCCAGGTACGGGCAATGCCCACTTGCTCAACCGTATCTTCTGTCTCACGCAAGCCAGCAGTATCAACCACATGCAAGGGAACCCCTTCAATCTGGATAACACTCTTGATGGTATCGCGCGTGGTGCCGGCGATGGGCGTCACAATAGCGACCTCTTCACCAGACAACGCATTCAACAAACTGGACTTACCCACATTAGGCTGGCCAATTAAAACGACGTTGATGCCTTCGCGTAGTAAAACGCCTTGCTTGGCCTGGTGAAAGATATGCTGCAATGCCGCTTGATTCGCCTGCAATTTTTCGAGCACGCGGCCCTGGGTGATGAAATCAATCTCTTCTTCAGGAAAATCCAGGCAGGCTTCAACATACATGCGCAAATCGACCAATTGTTGCAACAAGGTCTGTATGGCATGTGAAAACTCGCCAGAAAGGGAACGCACAGCGCTACGAGCGGCTTCCACCGTCGCCGCATTGATCAGGTCGGCAACCGCTTCTGCCTGCGCCAGGTCGAGCTTGTCATTTAAATACGCACGCTGGGTAAACTCACCTGCTTGCGCATGACGCGCACCACACTCTATGCAACGTGCCAGCAATATTTGCATCAGCGCTGTACCACCATGCGCTTGCAGCTCAAGCACATCTTCGCCGGTGTAGGAGTGTGGATTGGGAAAGTAGATAGCGATACCACGGTCGATTAAAGTGGTATCGGCTTGCAAAAAAGGCAGGTAGGCCGCATGCCGCGGGGCAGGGCAGTGACCTAATATCTGGGTGGCAATATTTGCCGCAAGCGGCCCAGACACCCGGACCACACCAATGCCACCAGCACCAGGTGCAGTGGCAATGGCGGCAATGGTGTCTGTTGGTAAGATTACCTGATTATTTACCATGTCCTTTTTTTGCCACAGCTTCAGCATGAATCATGCGGTTGATGGCCCATTGCTGCCAGATAGACAGGATGTTGTTCACCAACCAGTACAGCACCAGGCCAGCCGGGAAGAAGAAGAAGAAAATACTGAATGCTACTGGCATGATTTTCATTACCTTGGCTTGAATCGGATCCGTTGGTGGAGGATTCAAAAAGGTTTGAATAATCATGGTGGCACCCATGAGTACCGGCAATACAAAGTATGGGTCAGTGGCTGACAAGTCCTGAATCCAGCCAAAAAACGGCGCATGGCGTAATTCGACCGAGCCCAGCAGCACCCAATACAGTGAAATAAACACTGGAATTTGCACCAGGATAGGCAAGCAACCACCCATCGGGTTGATTTTCTCGGTGCGGTACATTTCCATCATGGCTTGTTGCAGCTTTTGCTTGTCATCGCCAAATTTGTCTTTGAGCGCTTGCATGCGCGGCGCCATTTCACGCAAATGCGCCATATTGCGGTAGCCAGATGCAGACAGCTTGAAGAAGGCTGCCTTGATCAGAATGGTCAGCACAATAATGGCAATACCCCAGTTTTTCACCAGTTCGTGAATATGCGTCAACAACCACATTAATGGTTTGGCAATCACGGTCAAAATACCGTAATCCACCACGTATTCCAGGCCAGGCGCAGCAGCCTCCAGGTCATCCGGGGATTGTGGGCCACTAAACAGTTTTGCATCTACCGTTTTGCTGCTACCCGCGGCAATTTCACCCACAGGCAAAATAGTGCCGATAGAGAAATCATGCTCACTCAGCTTGGTAGTATAGAACTTACGCTCAGCAGTAGATTGCGGCACCCAGGCACTGACAAAATAATGTTGCACCAGGCCAACCCAACCATCTTTAGCATTGATCGAAACATCTTTTTTGGCCATTTCATCAAATTTGACCTTGTTAAACTTGTCCGCTTCAGTGAAATAAGCACCACCGGTAAAGGTAGGCATCATTTTAGAGCCCTGGTTGGACTCATTATCATGAATAATCTGGTAATACACAGAAGGGGAAATCGCTTTATCGCTGTTGTTCTTGATTTCGTACTGCACATCGATCAGGTACTGACCACGGTGAAAGCGATATACCTTATCCACAGCCACACCGTTGGTTTCAGGCGCTGTTAAACGCACTTCCAATACGTCTTGACCGTCCTGCAGGCTGTAATTGCTTTCGGCAGCGGTAAATGTGACGTAGTGTGTAGGTAAACCATCGCCCTTTAAGCCTGTTTGAGCCACATATAGCTTATCCGCACTGGCATCACTCATGAGCTCATACGGGCCTGAATTATCATCAGCCTTGTGTTCCAGTAAGGACAACTGACGCAGATCACCACCAACCGTATCAATCACAGCGGCATAACGGTCTGTTTTAACGGCAATACGTGAACCCTGGCTGAGTTTAAAACCAGTTTCCTGTGGTTTATCAGCAGGCGAGGTTTGCGCCGCCGCTTGCTGTGCCACTGGCGCAGGCGCGTGCTGCTGTTGCCAGGCATCCCATAGCAACATAATTGAAAAGGAAAAGATCACGAACAGAATTAAACGGCGAGTATCCATAAGGTTTCGTTTTTACAAGTCAGGGAAGGGGATCCACACCACCGGGATGCCACGGATGACAGCGACCAATGCGGCGCAAGGCTAACAGGCTACCATGCCAGGCACCGTAGCGTTGCAACGCCTCAATGGCGTAGTGTGAACAGGTTGGGTGAAAACGACACTGACGCCCCAGCCAGGGGCTTAAACCCCACTGGTAACATTTTACCAATGTAATCAATATCGTTTTCATCAGAGTCGTTAGGAAACGGGTGCGGTTTTTTTCAGTCTAGCCAGCAATTGTGACAAATCACGCTGTATGGCCGGAAAATCATCATGTTCAAAAGCCTTGCGCACTTGCAGCACCACATCAAAACCACTGACTGCCGGTGATGTTTGTGCGCGTAACAGTTCGCGCAAGACTCGCTTCATATAGTTGCGCTTCACCGCCAGTTTGGCGACTTTTTTTGACACAACCAAACCATAGCGATGATGATCTTGCTGGTTAGGCATGATGTTGGCAAACAGCCATTCACCATAAAACCGTTTCCTGAAACTAAAAACGGATGAAAATTCATCCGTTTTTTTTAGCTTGTACAATGTCATGCATTGAGTTTCAAGCAATGCATCGTCAGGGATTACAGACCCAGACGTTTACGACCTTTAGCGCGACGAGCAGCAATCACTGCACGGCCACCTTTGGTTTTCATGCGTACCAGAAAGCCATGGGTACGTGCACGACGGGTTTTGGATGGTTGATAGGTACGTTTCATTATTAAACTCCTGCCAAATAGGCAATTAAACTCTAATCCGGCAACGCTGATTTAACAGTGAATATTTGCCGATTTCAAAAACCCTTAATTAAACAGCAAATCGAGACCTTATGTCAATGATTTTTTTTATATTTATATAGACTGTGGCTGTGGATAACTCAAGTTAAAACGTTTAGAATGTCAGCAACAGGTCAAGGTGACATTCGCCACACGACCATATCTTCTGCCACTCTTCCCGGCAATTATAACGAATAAACGCAAACAGCGCCTGAAACACGGAACAGGCTGACTTTTTGCTGACACTTTTAAAAAGCAACGGAGCAATGGAAAATTTTTGGGCCTATTGTTTGCTCAAGTTCGAAAAAGAACTCTCGGCACAACAATACAATACCTGGATTAAACCCCTGAAAGCACGCGTCAATGGCGAGGCAGTGCAGATTGTTGCGCCTAATAAATTTGTCATGCAATGGGTAAAAAGTAAGTTTTTCACCCGCATTGCCACCATCGCCACCGAATTATCCCCCAGCGCTGTGGTTGAACTCATTGTTGATACCAGCGAACAAGCCGCACCAGCGGCTAGTCCGACGCCAGTAAAAGCAGCGCCATCTGCACAATCTCCCGTAGAAGCCGTGGTTGCAGCTGCCACACAACAACAAACTGCCAGAGTCATTGATAAAAAACCGGTGAGCAACCGCGCGCCAGCCAAACATCTTAAGGCTGAGAAGAGCAGCGGCCTGAATGACAGCTTTTCGTTTGATAACTATGTCACCGGCCGTGCCAACCAGTTAGCGCGTGCTGCCGCCATTCAGGTAGCAGGTAATCCTGGCCAGGCATATAACCCCTTATTTATCTATGGTGGCGTTGGCTTGGGCAAAACCCATTTGTTACAGGCCATTGGTAATGAGCTGAGAAAAGCCAAGCCTGAAGCTAACATTCGCTACCTGCACGCTGAACGTTATGTGTCTGATGTGGTGAAAGCTTATGAAAACAAGGCATTTGACGAATTCAAGCAGCAATATCACTCGCTAGATTTATTACTGATTGATGATATTCAGTTTTTTGCCAAAAAAACCCGCACACAAGAAGAATTTTTCTACGCTTTTAACTCTTTAATTGAAGAGAAAAAACAAATCGTCATCACTTGCGATACGTATCCTAAAGAAATCGTAGATATGGATGAGCGTCTGCGCACACGGTTTAGCTGGGGCCTGACGGTCGCGGTTGAACCGCCAGAACTGGAAATGCGTGTCGCGATTTTGCGCAAAAAAGCAGAAAACCTGAAAATCAACCTGCATGAAGATGTGGCTTTCTTCGTAGCCAAGCAGATTCGCTCCAGCGTGCGTGAACTTGAAGGCGCACTTAACCGTATTATTGCCATGGCCAACTTTACCGGGCATGCGATTGATGTGCACTTGGCTAAAGATGCCTTACGCGACCTGATTGCGGTGCGTGGGCGCCAGATCACGATTGAAAACATCCAGAAAACCGTGGCTGACTACTATAAGATTAAAGTCAGCGACATGTTTAGTAAAAAACGTTCACGTAATGTCGCCAGACCGCGCCAGGTAGCGATGTCACTGGCACGTGAACTCACCAACCATAGCTTCCCAGAAATCGGTGAAGCATTTGGCGGGCGCCATCACACAACCGTGATGCATGCCTGTGAAGAAATTGAACAATTACGGTTAAATGACCAAACATTAGCGCGAGATATTGGTTTGCTGACGCAAGTCATTCGTGATTAGGTAAAAAATTTTAACTACATAAGCTGTGGATAAGTTGCGAATCAAGTGTGGTTAAATATTGCGTATAGACAGGATAAAATCGGTTTACAATATCAGCCACAATTAATGCATGTTTTAAACGCAATTTATACACAAGCTAAAATGTTTGTAAGTCTTTGAATTAAATTAATTTTTAGAGTTACCCACAAAAAAGTCTTACATTACTATTATTCTTATCTTTTATATATTGAAATAAAGTTATTAATTAGGTCAGGTCATGCAAATCAAAATAAACCGTGAGGTACTGCTGAAACCCCTCAATAGCGTCACTGGCATCGTAGAGCGCAGACATACACTGCCTATCCTTTCTAATCTGCTGGTAAACATCAAGCAGCAAGAAATGCATCTGACAGCCACTGACCTTGAAATGCAGATTTCACTGAGAGTCAATGGCGGGATAGAAGGCGAACTAAGTACGACTATTTCTGCCAAAAAATTACTGGATATTTGTCGCTCATTGCCAGATAGCTCGTCTATCGAAATGAATAACCAGGACAACCGCATTACGCTCAAAGCCGGCAAAAGTCGCTTTAACCTGCAAACCTTGCCAGCGGCGGATTACCCTTTGATGAGTAAAGCCAGTGGCCAGAACATTAGTTTTAGCCTGGCACAGTCAGAGCTCAAGCGCTTGCTGAAACAGGTTGAGTTTGCCATGGCACAGCAAGATATCCGTTATTACCTCAATGGCCTGTTGCTTGAAGTCAATGGTAACCAGTTGCATGTGGTGGGCACAGATGGCCATCGTTTAAGCTATACCAACACAACGCTGGACCAGAGTTTTGAAAAAACTGAAGTCATCTTGCCACGTAAAACCGTGCTGGAACTGACCAAGTTACTGGATGAGCAGTCAGACGCGCCGGTGGTGATTGATTTACTCAATGGCCAAGTGAGTTTTGAGTTTGGTGATATTCAACTGATCAGCAAAGTGATTGACGGCAAGTTTCCGGATTACAACCGCGTGATTCCAACCGGCCACCAAAATACATTTATGGTGAACCGTGTCGCCATTTTGAGTGCCTTGCAACGTGCATCGATTTTGTCTAATGAAAAATATCGCAGTATTCGCATGGTCATTACACAAGGCCTGCTCAAGCTGATTAGCACCAACACCGAGCAAGAAGAAGCGGAAGAAGAACTGGAAATTGATTACAGTCTGGTTGGGCTGGATATTGGCTTTAATGTCACTTACCTGATTGATGTGCTGAACAACCTGGGCGATGAGCAAATTGAGTTTGCGTTTGCCGATGCGAATAGCAGTTGCCTGATCACCGCCGCCAGCGATACCAACTATAAATACGTTGTGATGCCAATGCGCATATAATGCCTGCACCCGTGTTTCACGTGAAACACGCAGCAGTGACTTTTAAATCTCAATAAAGAAACTTTTGTTATGGCACAGCCACAAGAATATAACTCAGACAGTATCAAGATTTTGGAAGGTTTGGACGCAGTACGTAAACGCCCAGGCATGTACATCGGTGACACGTCAGATGGTTCTGGTTTGCACCATATGGTATTCGAAGTGCTCGATAATGCGATTGACGAGGCACTGGCAGGCCACTGTGACGATATTAAAGTCATTATCCATTCAGATAATTCCATCAGTATTTCTGATAACGGCCGTGGTATTCCTACCGATATCAAAGACGACGACAAGCACGAGCCTAAACGCTCAGCGGCTGAAATCGTGATGACTGAGCTGCATGCAGGTGGCAAGTTTGACCAGAACTCTTACAAAGTATCTGGCGGTTTGCACGGTGTAGGTGTTTCTGTAGTGAATGCCCTGTCTGACTGGCTGAGACTGAAAATTTACCGCAAGGGCCAAGTGCACCAGATGGAGTTCCATCGTGGTGTGCCACAAGCGCCGCTAGCGGTCACTGGCACGACAGAAAAAAAGGGCACCGAAGTCCATTTTCTGGCGTCCGTTGAAACATTTACCCTGGTTGAATATCACTTTGAAATTCTGGCCAAGCGTATTCGTGAACTATCTTTCCTGAATAATGGCGTGAAGATCGAGCTGATCGACCAACGCACAGGCAAGTCTGAAAATTTCGCTTTTAGTGGTGGGATCAAAGGCTTTGTGGAATATATGAACCGTAGCAAAACGGTGCTGCATCCAAAAGTGTTTTATGCCATCAGTGAAAAAGACAATATGACGGTAGAAGTCGCCATGCAATGGAACGACAGCTACTCTGAAACTGTACAGTGCTTTACCAACAACATTCCGCAACGCGATGGCGGCACGCATTTGACTGGTTTGCGTACGGCAATGACACGCACGCTGAATCAATATATCGAACAAAACGAATTCGCTAAAAAAGCTAAAGTGGAAACCACTGGTGACGATATGCGCGAAGGCATTACCTGCGTGTTATCCGTCAAAGTGCCAGATCCTAAATTCTCCTCACAAACTAAAGACAAACTGGTGTCCAGCGAAGTGCAACCAGTGGTGTCTGAGATTGTGGCGGCCAAACTGGCTGAATTCTTGGAAGAAAACCCGATCGATGCCAAAATTGTCTGCGGCAAAATTGTAGAAGCGGCGCGTGCACGCGAAGCTGCACGTAAGGCGCGTGAAATCACCCGTCGTAAAGGGGTGATGGATACCATGGGCTTGCCAGGAAAACTGGCCGATTGCCAGGAAAAAGATCCAGCATTATGCGAACTTTACCTGGTCGAGGGTGACTCTGCGGGTGGCTCAGCCAAACAAGGCCGTGACCGTAAAAACCAGGCGATCTTGCCACTCAAGGGTAAAATCCTTAATGTAGAAAAAGCCCGCTTTGACAAGCTGCTAGGCTCGCAAGAAATTGCGACACTGATTACCGCTTTGGGCACCAGTATCGGCAAAGCGGATTTCAATGTCGAAAAATTGCGCTATCACCGCATCATCATCATGACCGATGCTGACGTCGATGGTGCCCACATCCGCACATTGCTACTGACCTTCTTCTACCGCCAGATGCCTGAGCTGGTTGAACGCGGTCATATCTACATCGCGCAACCACCGTTGTACAAAGTCAAACAAGGCCGTGACGAGCGTTATCTCAAAGATGAGCACGAGCTGGATGAATACCTGCTTAACTCAGCGTTGCGTGACGCCGTGCTGGTGACCAAAGAAGGCGGCGACATTCTGAAAGATGATGCTTTAACCAGCATTGCCAAACAAATGGTGCTGACTGAAGCGGTCATCCGCCGTATCGCCAACCTGTATGATGAAAGCGTGTTACGCGCCATTCAGGATTTAGGCGACCTCGATTTGAGTACAGAATCTGCTGCCAATACCGCCGCTGAAAAACTGCGTCCTATCCTCGGTGCGATTGGCTCCGAAGTGATCGTGGCACAAGACACTGAAACCAGCGCCTACCGCCTGGAAGTGAACAAATATGTGCACGGTAACCTGCAAAGCTGTGTGATTGATGCCGAGTTCCTGAGCAGTGGCGATTACCGCCAGATCAACCGTACCTCAAACATGGTCAACAACCTGTTGGGTGATGGCGCATTGATCAAGCGCGGCGAAAAAGAGCAAAAAGTCAGCACCTTTAAACAGGCGCTTGACTGGTTGCTGGGCGAAGCCAAACACAACCTGAATATTCAGCGTTACAAAGGTTTGGGCGAGATGAACCCGGAACAATTGTGGGAAACCACCATGGATCCAACCGTGCGCCGCCTGCTCAAAGTGCAAATTGAAGATGCCATCGGCGCCGATGAAATCTTCACTACACTGATGGGCGATAACGTCGAACCACGCCGCGCGTTTATCGAAAGCAATGCGCTCAGCGTCAGCTCACTGGATATTTAACGAAGTTTGTTTTATCTGAATTAAAAAAGCGCCCTTGGGCGCTTTTTTAATGGCTATATTTCAAGCGCTAACACTTTAAATAATATTTTGCCTACCCTAGGCCTGGTAAACGGGTTGTTCGTGCGTTACAGAGGGTTATTAGCCTATTGTGACGTACATTGCACCTAAGCCCTGGTGATTAAAATCTGCTTAATCTGAGCATATGTTGATATTGAGTCTCTGATTTAGGCTGCTGAATCTACAAACTGCCTGATGCGTAGGCACAGTTTGTTAAAGTCAGTATGTTGATCATGGCTTAAGTTTACAGCACTATCCTGCAGTCTAAGCACTTGCACTGGTACGCCTGCATTAAGCAATTTGCTGGCATAGGTTTCAGCTTCATCCCGTAACGGGCTGGCATGGCTGCTGATCACCATGGCAGGCACCAACCCGGCTAACCGGCAGGAGTTTACTGGTGACACATATGGATGCAAGGCATTACTAACGACTTGCGTATAGTCGGCCCAGGCGCGTCGGCAAGGGCTATCTGCCACTGCCGCCAGTGATTTTGAGGTTTGTAACGCATCCAGCATAGGGTTGATCAATATTTGCCCTTGCAATGTGTGCTGGCAAGCCAAGCCACGGTCGCGAAACAACATGGCGACCACTGCGGCCAGATTGCCGCCAGCCTGTTCCCCGGCCACAAAGAGTTTTTTGGGGTCTGCGCCTAGCTTTTTCGCATGCGTACTTACCCATGCCAGTGCCTGGTAAGCGACTTCGATGGTGTCTGGGAATTGCATCGCAGGCGCTAACGGATAGTCCACACACACCACCATCATATGCTCAGACAGCGCACTAGCAATGTCATAAGCCGTTTCAATACTGCCGCAGTTAAACAACCCGCCATGAAAATAAATCAGGGCAGGTTGTTTGCCTTTAGCATCGCCGTTGCCAAATACCTGCAAAGTAACCGGCTTGGCGGTGGCTGAATAGGTAAATTGTGTTGTCCACATAGCTTAAAGTTTGGGCACAGCCATGCCCAGTTTCACCGCAGGGCGGTCAGCGATGATGTTCAGCCAGCGTTGCAGCGCCGGTTTATTGTCAAAAGACGCTTTTAATACGTCTTTGAAATACACCACGGCCGCTTGCACCCACGGGTAACAGGCGATATCAGCAATAGAATAATCTTCACCCGCCAGATAAGCATTGCTGCTTAACTGCTTTTCCATCACTGTGAATAATCTATCCACTTCTTCGGTAAACCGCGCAATGGCTAAAGGCGATTTTTCCTGGCTTCTTACCGCGAAAAAACCAAGTTGGCCCAGCATGGGCCCCAGCGCACTGGTTTGCCAGTGCAACCACTCCAGCGCGTTATAACGTGCCTGCCCATGCTGTGCTAACAATTGGCCGCTTTTTTCCGCCAGGTAGGTCAAAATCGCGCCGCTCTCAAAAATAACCACAGGCTCGCTGTCACCTGCTTCGGTGTCGACAATCGCCGGAATCTTTTGATTAGGCGAAATCGCACTGAAATGCTCAGAGAACTGCTCCAGCTTGCCCAGATCAACCGGGCTCACCGCATAGTCGAGTCCCAGCTCTTCCAGCATGATGGAAATTTTTCGACCATTCGGAGTTGCCCATGTGTATAAGTTGATCATCTGTGTGCCTTCAATAATTAACGCAAACCGCCACCTGCCAGCAATTGCTCGCCGGTTAACCAGTAAGAATCATCCGAGGCCAAAAAAGCCGCAATTGAGGCAATATCATCCGGTTGGCCTGTGCGACCCAGTGGCGTTTGTGCCACATAGCCGTTCTCCATCTCAGAGCCAATCACGCCCGCCGTTTGTGTGCCTTCGGTTGCCACCAGGCCAGGGTTTAAGGCATTGACGCGAATTTTGCGCGGGCCCAGTTCTTTGGATAACGAGCCAGTGATAGCATCCACCGCCCCTTTGGTCGCGGTATACACCGCCGCACCAGGAGGCGTTAAGCGGCTAACCACTGAGCCAATATTGATAATGCTGCCGCCTTCAGGCAGGTGTTTGGCCGCCGCTTGCGTCGTGAGCAACAAGCCCAGCACGTTGATATTGAATTGTTTGTGGAAATGTTCAGGGGAAATTTCTTCGAGGGTGCCAAATTCGTAGATACCAGAGTTATTCACCAACACATCCAGCTTGCCGAAATTTGAAATCGCCGCATCGATAATCGCTTGCGCGTCAGCTGCTTCACTCACATTGCCGCCCACCGCCACCGCTTTGCCACCGGCCTGGGTAATTTCAGCCACCACTTTATCCGCGCCAGCCTTGCTGGATAAATAATTCACTACCACTGCAGCGCCATCACGCGCAAAGCGTTTAGCGATTTCAGCACCTATGCCTTTCGATGCACCAGTGACGACGGCTACTTTACCTTCAAGTTTCTTGCTCATAAAAATCTCCTAATTAAAAAAGTAACGAAGTTGTTTAAATCTGGTGACCACTATAAATAAATAAAAAACACAGATAAATAAGCTAAATAAGCATTCACTGTGTTAATTTATTGGACAATCAAGAAAAATTTGAAGGGTTGTAGCGATGGATAGATTCGACACCATGCTCGCGTTCACACGCGTGGTAGAGCTGGAAAGCTTCACCAAAGCCGCGCTGTCACTCAATTTGCCCAAGACCACTGTCTCGGCCCAGGTACAAGCGCTGGAAAAACGTTTGCGAGTGAAGTTGCTGCACCGCACCACGCGCCGCATCAGCGTCACCACCGATGGCGCCGCCTATTACGAACGCGCGATCAGGCTATTAAACGAACTCGAAGAAACCGAAGCCGCCCTCAACCAGGCCACGGCCAGCGCAAAAGGGCGCTTGCGGGTAGATGTGCCCACGCCATTAGGGCGCTTGGTGATTATTCCGGCGCTGCCAGATTTCTTTAAACGTTACCCAGAGATACAACTCGAAATCGGCTGTGATGACAGGCCGATTGATCTACTGGAAGAAGGCGTCGATTGCGTCATCCGCATCGGTCATCCGCTGGATTCCACCCTGGTCGCCCGTCGCGTAGGCACCATGCAATTTATACTGGTCGCCTCACCCGAATACCTGCAAACCCACGGCAGACCAACCCATCATGACGATCTGCAACGCCACCAGGCAGTGCACTTCTTTTCATCCAAAACCGGCAAAGTGCGCAATTTCGTTCTTGAGCACGAAGGGGTAGAGCAAGAAATCCCCGCCATACGCAAACTGGCCATCAATAATGGCGATGCCATTGTCGCCGCAGCATTGGCAGGCATAGGCATCTGCCAATTGCCTACGTTTATGGTGCAAGGGTATTTGACTGATGGTAAGTTGGAAAAAGTGTTGGGCGATTACCCGACGGGGAGTTTGCCTATGAATGCGCTGTATCCACAAAACAGGCATCTTTCATCGAAGGTTCGGGCGTTTATTGAGTGGGTGGCGGAATTGTTTGCAGAATGTCGTTTGCTGCAAAATACCAACTAGGTTTACCTATTGAGCTTCAAAACTTAAGATAGCGTTAGAGATCATCAATCCGCTGATGTGCTTCAGCCCACGGTAGTCGTCTACCATGTTGCTCCATGCGCTCGTAGGCTCCATGTGCTTGGGTTTTATTAATAATGCCATGCTCCACTAGACGCTCAACCAACCATAACGTGCCATACACATCTACTTGTTCAGCTTCTGCTGCTCTCCGCAAGTTTCTGTCGCCGGTGACAAGTGGGCAGTTTTCCTGCTTTGCCAAAGCCAGCGCAAAACAATCATTACGGCTAGGTTGAGAATACGTTTGTGTCAATTGAAAGACTTCCTGCATGTAGTCTTCTCTTAACTCACCAAGTTGCAAGCCGAGTTCTAGCAAATGACCGTGCTGCTCGCTCAACTCTTCCACAAACAACACATCGGGGATTTTAAACACAAAAGGCAGGGCAAATATCTGGTTGAGTAGTAAGCCTTCTTCCAAATCAATCAGAATATTGGCATCACTAATCAGCACCTGCATTTACGCTGCCTTTTCTTGCATGCTGCGTAGCTGGTGCAGCTTTATCAAAGGCAATTGCAGTAATTCGGCGGCTTTTGATTCTGAGATCACATTTTCGCCAAGTGCGCGATACACCAATTGCTCAAATAACAGTGTCTGCTCTTTAGGGTAAGGTTTACCAGGTTCTAAAGTACGCCAACCTTGGCGGGCAAAAAGCTTGAATAAGCTCAAGCGTTTTTGTTCGCTAATAATGCCCAAATCAGCAGCGCGAAACAGGCTAGCAGCCATGCTCAAGCCGCATTCATGCTTTAAGATAAATAGCTCGCGTGGCTCAATATTTTTGCGGGTTTCGCCCAGGTGTTCAAACATCCCTTCTTTAGGCAATAAAAAAGCCGAGGCAAAACGGTTGCAGGCTTTTTCTTCATCTAAATCCACTGGCAATTTTTCATGCAACAGCAAATGGCCCAACTCATGTGCCAGCGTAAACCGCTGCCGACAACCCGGCCATTGCGAGGAAACCACAATCACCGGCTGCTCACCAATATGCGCTTGCAAACCATCAAACTTATTAGCCTCATCTGCTGAGGTCACAATCACCAAAATGCCTTTGCTCTCAAGCAAATCAATCAGATTGGGGATCGGGTTTAAGCCCAGCTGCCAATGCTGGCGCACAGCTTCGGCTACAGCTTCAATATCATCCAATGTAGTGATATTGGGTAACTGCGCATCAAAAGAAAAGCTAGGGACGGGAGAGTTTGGCCATAACTGCGCAAGCTCGTGCCAACGCTCGGCTTGGTCTATCACATCAGCTTCTATCTTTTTAAGGTGCTTGATGGAAGCGCTGGCTTTTTTGCGATATTCCACCTGCGCTAGCGCTACTTTGTCTGGACGAAAAAAGAACTCAGTTCGTACACCCAAGGCAGACGACATTTTGAGCAACACGCCTGACGAAGGCATGCTCACGTCATGCTCGTACTTTTTGATCATGTTGGCGCTCACGCCTGCCAACTCACCCAATGCCTGCATCGAAAGGCCCGTGGCGGCCCGTGCCCGCTTTAAACGCTCTCCTATCATACGCACCTCGGTTTATAAAAATATAAAAATAAATAATATTGTAAACCAATCGACGATAAAAAGTCGAGACTTTAGTTTGAGAGGGGAGGTGAAAACTGCTTATTTGACAGTGACTTGGCCGTTCATCAGCATGGGGAGGAGCCAGTCGCGGATATTACGGAGATATTGATTCTCTTTTTCAAGAAGCAAATGTTTGCCAAATATGGGATTAATGATTTGTTCTATTTGCTCTTGTAGCTGAACAGGCGGTAAGCATATCTTAGCTTGCTTTAGATGATCTAATGTTATGTGGCCCATTGTTGTCTTTCTTAGCTCGGCCATCATTTTGAAATGATTCAAATAATTTATAAGCTCAAAATAATAAAAAGACTTTGGATATTTGTTAGAGGTTACTTTGAATATATGTTGATTCAAGGCACCTCGTCCTTGTGCCCAAATTTTTATGTCCAAGGTAGCTGACCAAGAGAATAAAACATCACCGTCACTTACTATGGCCTCCTCAGGGATATTGATGCTTGCTTTTTCGGTATTATCAGAAAACCCTTCATTCATCTCCCTAATTTTTATAACTGGTAAGAACTGTTCATTTGTAGGACGATGCTTTTGCAATGCTAGGCCATTATAATATTTAGCTATACTCCAGAGTGAAGAAACCTCCCATCCCGCAGGAATCTCACGTTTTAGGGTTGGGTTATACACCATTTTTCCGCCAGATGTTTTGTAGGGTTTGCCGTTGGCATCGGGGAAATCAAACTGCACAAACCAATAGTCGTACAAGGTTTTTGCCATTGCTTCTAGCTCGGCGTTGATGCGGTTGTTTATTTCAATTTTATTGTCTAAAGACTTTAAAACATCCGCAATTGAAAATTGGATGTCTAAGCTAGTAGGTAGACGGATTGGGTAATTCTTAATGTCATTAGAATTTAAATTCTTTCTTACTCCAGAAGATAAATTTCTTATCTCTTCATATTGCGTCTTTAAGTAATAATAAACGTATTCGTAATGGGCTTTTGAAGGGTCAATTACAACATTACAACACGCCTGATTTGTAGTCATCGGACTCTTCAAGATTGACAAATTACCGCGTGTTTTGCCCTCACCATACATCGCAATCGACAAAGTATTTTCAGGATTAATTTTTATACTAGTTTTATTAAGTGCACTTTTAGTTATGTGTTCATTCGTGTTGTAAATGTATTTCTCGCCCAACTGCTCAGTTTTTAACCACGGTATATCACCATTAAGCCAAAATTCTCCGTTACTTCTTAATGGGGTAAGCCCACTCGAAATAGAAATAGATATGTCTTTGAGTTTATTTCTAATCATAATTTAAGCTTGCCAACTGCTTTGTAATCTCATTTTCCAATTCACGCGATTGGCTAAACAAACCATCCAAATTGGTTGTAAACCCTTTCATCTTCTCAGCAAACTGCTCAGGAGTAATATCCAAATATTCAATTTTCACATCAAAGTATTGCCCAGCACTGAGAGAGTAATTTTTCTCTTGAATCTGTGAGTAATTCACAACCACAGAAAAATCATCTTGCGCCTGTTTGTTGTTAAACACGTCAATAATCCGTTGCTCTTCTTGCTCTTTAAGCACGGTTTTTTGGTTTTTGCCATCTTTGATTTTTTCACCAAGGTTAGAGGCATCAATCAACACTACATCGGCTTTGTTGGTGGCGTCGATAAACAAAATAGAGACGTTGGTGCCTGTGGTAGCAAAAATATTGCTGGGCATAGAAACCACGCCTGCCAGCATTTTTTCATCAACCAGTTTTTGGCGGATGGCTTTATCGATGCCAGATTGTGCGGTGATAAAGCCTGTGGGCACGACCACGGCGGCTTTGCCTGTGGCTTTGAGTGAGTAGATGATGTGTTGCAAAAACAATTGGTAAATCGCCATTTTGTCTTTGGCTTGTTTGGGCACATTGGGGATGCCTGCAAAAAAACGTTCTTTGTTTTCTTTGCTAGAGAGTTGGTCTCTAAAGTCGCTAAAGTCCATCTTGAACGGTGGGTTGGAGACGATAAAGTCAAACTTGCGCAGCTGGTCTTTTTCTTTGTGCGCCGGGTGCAACACAGTATTGCCCTGGATGACGTTAGGGATAGAGTGCACCAGGTTGTTAAGGATTAAATTCAAGCGCAACAGGTTAGATGATTTTTGTGAAATATCTTGTGTATAGATGCTGCAACGGTTTTCACCAATGGCGTGCGCGACGTTCATCAAGAGCGTACCCGACCCTGCACTTGGGTCATAACAACTGGCGTTTTTAATCTGTCCGCGCTCCTCTTCGGGTACTAAAATCGCTGCCATGATACGAGCTACGGCGTGTGGGGTGTAATACTCGGCATATTTTCCACCGCTGTTGCTGTTGTAGTCCTTAATCAGGTATTCAAAGATGGTGGCGTAAAAGTCAAATTTTTGGGTAAAAATGCGCTCAAAGCTGAAGTCGCCTAGCTTATTAATAATGGCGCGACAAAAAGCATCGCGTTTAGATACATCGGTTAAAAACTCACTCACGCGGTCAAAAAGACGGATTTTTTCGCCACTATCGGTGACAACGGCGTAGATATCGTTGTTGGTGATGGCGATATCCATCAGGGTGTCGTCAAACAGCTTTGCAAAATCAGCCTTGTTTTGCTGGTTAAACAAATAGCTAATAAAGTGTGTGGTTTTTAAACGCGCCGTGTCCGGGCCCAGTTGCAGCTTGAGCATATCAAACGCATCGTCACTGAGTTTGGCAATTTCATCTTCCCAGCGCTCAGCCACAGCAAGTTTTGGGTTGATTTTTTTGATCTCAAAGGCAAATTTGTCGTTGAGGAATTTGTACAAAAACACTTGGGTGATGATTTTGAACTCGTTACCATCGTTGCCTAAACCATAGTTTGCACAGACGCTTTTCAGGCTGTCGATCAGCTCTTTTGTCTTTTGTTGAAACTCTATTTCTACCACTGACGTGCTCCGCTATTAAACTCTTTCATATACTCTGCTACCACCAACTGGTTGATGAAGTTGGATGAGGCAGGGTTAAGTGGGATGGATTGTTCATTGACGAAACGCCCGATCACCGACGGCATGACCAATCGTGCAAAGTAGTTTTCGTTTTCGAGCAACTGCGTGTTGACCAAGACTTGTGCGTCGGTATCGTGTTTAACGCCTGTGAGCGCCTCGAATATCTTGCGTTCGTTTTGGGTCATGTCGCCTTTCTCTTGCAGGCGTTTGTGAATGCGCGTGTATTTTACGTCACCATGATATTTCTGGCGCAGTTGATTGTTCTCTCGGTTGAGCTCTTTAATGCGCGTGTGGATTTTTTCAAGCGCGGCAATATTGGCCGTCATTTCTTGTTGTGTTACTTCGCTAAGGTTCTTTTTCTTGAACAAGCGCTCCAGTTCTTCTTTGAGGCTGATAAATTTGGGGTCTTGTTGATCAAAATTAGAAGCCAATGCTTCGCGTGTTTGGCGCAATGTATTTTTAAGTTGGTCGGCCAGCAGCAGCTCTTCTTCACCAATTTTGGTGAATTGGAAAATCACATCCTCAAGGGCAATATTGAGCAGGTTCACGGAATGCTCTGCGGATTCCAACTGTTCTTTGACATTGAGCAGGTTTAAGCGATTGTTTGTTTCGCGGTAAAGCAGATTTAGCTTTTGAAAGTCCAAATCATCCAGAAAGTCATATTCCCCTTGCAGCCGGATGATGTTGTAGAGCGCACGTGCATCTTCGAGTGCTTTTTTAAGCGCTAGTACAACTTTTTTATCTTGAATCTGGTTGATTTGCTGGGTGAAGATCTCAGCGTTATGGGAATCAAACATAAACAACACATCTTTAATATGCTCGATTTCTTGTTTGATCTCTTCAGGGGTTTTGAACAGGTGAGAGTAGCTCTCCATCTCATCACCTAATTCGGATTGAAGCTCTTTAAGATATTCTTCGTTGGTCGCTGCAAACTCTTTGCTGATGTCTGCGAAGTCCACTACATAACCATAGCGGAATTTTTTATAAGTGCGGTTGACGCGGGTAAGCGCCTGCAACAAGTTATGTTTGCGGATGACACGGCCCAGATATAGCTTTTTGAGACGTTTCGCGTCAAAGCCTGTGAGCAACATATTAAAGACAATCAGCAGATCAATTTTGCCTGCTTTAAAGTCTTCGACCAGGTCTTTACGAAAGTCTTTGTCACCAACATCATGCAAAATTAGCGCGGCAACTTTAACTTTGGTGGTGTGCTTCGGTTTGTTTGCGTAGCTCACACGATTTTGCGCCGCAATTCTCTGGTCAACGATATCGTCATTGGCCGCTCTAATATCAGCGGGATCGGTTGACTCAGCATATTTTCTATTAAAAATCTCAAACATTTGCTTGGCTTGGTCTGCACTGTCACAGATCACCATGGCACCAATTGAGTTATCGCCATAGGTTTGCCGAGAGCTTTCAAAATCACTCACGATGTAATCAAGCATAGGTTCAACAAATGTGGGGTGGGCATACACCTCACTTTTTTCTATGTTGCCTTGCTGAACTTTGACTTGGTCTAATGCTTGCTGCAAAGTTAGTTTGTAAGTGGTCGAGATTTCTTCACGGATCAAACGCAGGGTATAACCATCGGCAATCGATTTGTTGTAATAGTATTTGTGAATGTAATCGCCAAACAACTTGCGAGAACTATAGTCGTCGCCTAACAACGGCGTTCCAGTCAGGCCAATTTTGATTGCATTACTATCAGATTGCTCAAGGTTAGCCAGAAAGCTGCCCTTAGGGTTGTAACTCCGATGCACTTCATCCAAAAAGTAAATGCGCTGGATATTGGTGTCGTAATCTTTGCTAGAAATCACATCAGGGTCATCCTGAAATTTTTGAATGTTCACAACCGTGATTTCAGGCTTGCCGGCATTGTTATTGATGACTGTGGTTGTTTTGATGTCTTTGGCAAAGGCCTCTCTTGAGTTGATGATATGTACCACCAATCCACGTGCTGTAAACTCGCGCTGCGCCTGCGTCAGCAAATCCAATCTATCCACAATAAAATAAAACTTGGGTACTACATTCTGTTTTTGAAAGTAGGCAGTTAAATGGTGTACGTTATAAAAAGCAAGTGCCGTTTTACCACTGCCTTGCGTGTGCCAGATAATGCCTTTTTTAATTCCCTCATTCAGTTTTTGCTCAATCGCTTTTGTGGCAAACACTTGCGGATACCGCATGACATGCTTTTCAACACCATGGCTTTCATTGACATAAGCAATCCCGAACTGCAATAAAAAAGCCAGGCGGTCACGGCTGAACAGCGATGTGCAAATGCGGTTGGTGGGGCGGGAGGGCTCTTTATTGGTGATGAACTCTGGGTTGTTGCGAATGACTTCAAGGTTGTTGTCTTTGAGCACCATGAGCTCAGTTTCATCAGAAAATGGTTTGAGTAGCGCTGTAAGGTTAAGAGTTTCTTCTTCTCTAAAGTAGTTGAAAATCGGCGACTCATATGATGGGGTGGCATAAAACGCACCTTCAACAGGGTCAATTGCTTCATCGTCGTATTCCATATTGTTTGAAAACACCATCAACTGAGTGATGTTTGCAAAGCGAATAAATTTTGGGTTTTTAAAACGACGATTAATACGTGTGCGTTCCGCTAAAATGCCATCTTGATTGTTAGGTTTTTTGACTTCAATAAAGATTAACGGCAGGCCGTTGATGAGCAAAGTAATGTCTGGCCTAAACTCTTCATCGCCATTGATACATGGCAGTTCGGTGACGACATGAAAGGTGTTGTTATTGAAGTTGTTAAAATCTATGAGCTTTACACCAGAGCGAGAGGTTATTTTTTCATAAAAAACTCTGCCTAAGTCTACGTTGTCGAGAGTCAGTTTTAACTCTGCTAGCTGTCTTTCAGCATCCGCAGTGGTGAGGTGTGGGTTGATTTTCAAAATAGCAGCGATAAATACTTCTGGGAATATATTTGTGTCGAGGTCCCATTGCGCCTGACTTAGTGATAAATAGGAGTAACCTAGCCTGCATAAGTGCAGAATGGTTGGAATTTTCACGCGGGAGTCTTCGTTAAATTTCATTATTCTCTAGACAGATTTATTGATATTTATATATCGATTTTAAATGCATAGTTGAGGTCGTGCACAGATATCTCAGGTTATTTGTAATTAGAGAAAAATATATGATGATCAATATGGAAAAAACAGAACCTACCCGCGAAGAAATAAATACCCTGACAGGCGCCACTATGCTGGAATTCGGCGCCAGTTGGTGCGGCTACTGCAAGGCAGCGCAATCTACGATTACGTCTGAATTGGCGCACTTCCACAACGTCCTCCATATTAAAATTGAGGATGGCAAAGGCCGCAGGTTGGGGCGGTCGTTCCACGTGAAACTATGGCCTACGTTGATTTTTATGAAAGACGGTGTGGAGCTCAAGCGCTTGGTTAGAGTCATTGACGCGAGTGAGTTGAGGTTGGGGTTACAAGAGATGACCGCGCCAGAAACGCCTACATAGTTTTATTCTCTTGAACGGCAGGTGCCCATGACGCCTGCATATCAATTTCATCAAATGGCTTGGGTTTACTATAGAAGTAGCCTTGCACCACTTTGCAGTCACAGCTTTCTAAAAACTTGGCCTGTTCAGCCGTCTCCACGCCTTCTGCCACCAACTCTTTACCCAGGCTTTTTGCCATGGAAATAATCGCTTGCACAATGAGCCGGTGATCATTGTTGTCTGCGATGCCTTGCACAAATGATTGGTCAATTTTGATTTCACTGACGGGGAATTTGTTTAAATAACTGAGCGCTGAATAGCCGGTGCCGAAGTCATCCAGGGAGATTCTGAAGCCGAGGTTATCCAGGCTTTTTAGGGTTTTTCTAATATGCAGGCTGTCATTTAGCAGCAAGCTTTCCGTGATCTCCAATGTGATCCATGCCGGGTTGCAGTGGGTTTTCTTTAACAAGTGCTTGATGGAGTTGAGCAGGTTGTTATGGATGAACTGGCGGCTGGATAAGTTGATGGCGACGCTGATGGGGTCTGTGCGGCCAGTGTTCCAGCGCACGGCGTCTTTAAATGCGGTTTGCATGATCCATTCACCAATCTCGACGATGAATCCTGAGTCTTCGGCGATGCTGATAAACCGGTTAGGCGGAATCATTTCGCTGTGATTACGGTTCCATCTGAGTAGCGCTTCTACGCCGACGATTTTATCGGTCTCTAAATTTACCTGCGGCTGGTAGTGCAGCAAGAATTCGTCGTTTTGCAGTGCGGTGCGCAATGAGCGCTCTATGTCTATGCGCTCAATCGTGGTTTGCGATAGGTCGGCGGAATAATATTGGTAGTTATTTCTGCCTTGTTTCTTGGCTTTGTACATGGCGATATCTGAATACTTCACAATATCGCTGACATCGCTACTGTGGTCAGGGCAAATCACAATGCCGATGCTGGCGGAAATAAACAGTTCTGTGCCACGGATCAAAATCGGTTGCTTGATGGACTCGAGCACTTTTTTCGCCACACCCCCGGCATTTTTAGGGTCTTTGACGTCTGACAGCACAATGGCAAATTCGTCGCCGCCCAGGCGGGCAACGGTATCGGTTGGCCTCACCGAGCGTTCAATGCGTCTTGCCATTTCGTATAGCAGCAAGTCACCTTCGGAGTGCCCAAGCAAATCATTGACGGCTTTGAAGCCATCTAAATCCAGCATCAGAAATGCAAATGAACAGCCTGAGCGGTGCGATTTTTTGATGCATTGCTCCAGGACTTCCAGCAATGAAATACGATTGGGCAGCTTGGTAATAGAGTCGAAATACGCCAGGTGATGGATGCGGTCCAGGTTTTCATACGATTGCGTCATATCCTGGCCGATGGCGATGACGGCTTGCACTTCGTGGATGGCGTTAAACTCGGGGGTTAAGACCGTGTGCATGATTTTGTGCTTGCCATTTTGGGTGGTCAGCTTGAATGCAACGTGTTGATTTTCCCCGTTTTGAAATACTTCTTGTATGCTTTTTTCAAGGGCTTTGGCGGAGGCGCCACCGGGATATTGCGAGGGCGTTTTGCCTATCAGGCTGGTGGAGTCGACTTCATAAAACGAGGAGTTGGCTTTGTTGAGAAAAATGCGCTCGCAATCGCGGTTGTATTTGGCGATGCAATTGGATGAATTTTCTACAATGGATTTGTATTCGTTTTCTTTCTGGATACTCTCGGTCACGTCTCTGGCGTAACCAAGCGAGCCGACCACTTTGCCGTCTACAATCACTGAAGATTTGTAAGACTCTATCCAGTAATACTCGCCGTCTGCGTTTTTAATTGGCACCGTGACCGCGCTCGGTGCACTACTCAGCATGGCTTTTTGATCACCATCGACATACTCTTGCGCTAAATCAGGCGGGAAAAAATCAAAATCTGTCTTACCAATCAGTTCGCTACTCGAGTGAACCCCCACCATGTTGGCATAGGCAGTATTTGCCACCAGGATGCGGCTGTTCACATCCTTGAGCCAGACCATGAATGGGAAGTTATCGATCAAGGTCTGGATGTATTGATTGCTTTCAATATTCTGATTTTTAATATTTTTCATAAAATGAACGAATATTTCTAATATTGACTTATCTGTATCTTCCCATAATAAAATTAACTTGCATTGCAATAAATTGTTTTCGGTAATATTTGAATTTTCTTAAATATCAATAGATTGGTGCTGCGCTAAGGGGGAGAGAAAGCTGCCTTTAACCCTAAGACGCCTTTTTCTAATTCTGTTGTGGTTAGGCTGCCAAAGCCTAAGCGAATGGCATGCACGCTGGCCTGTGATTCCGAGAACAAGGTGCCAGGCAAAATGCGCACCTGATGTTTCAGCGCCTGTGCACCTACTTTTTCAACATCAATGCCTTCTTTTAAGCGTAACCAGATCGCCAGCCCGCCATCGGGTGCATCGAAGGTGACGTATTCTTTGAGCTCTTTTTTAATCAGCGCAATCAATAGGGTTCTGCGTTCGTTATAGACCTTGAAGGTCCTGCGAATATGGCGTTTTATTTCGCCCGAGTTCATCAGCTCGGCCACCGCGAGCTCAGTGATCGAGTTACCCTGGCGGTCAATGAGCATCACTTCTTGCGCACAGCGGTCTATGAGGCTGGGCGTGGCAACCAGGTAGCCTACGCGTAAGCCGGGCGCGAGCACTTTGGAGAGCGAGCCGACATAAATCACGCGGCCACCGTGGTTGGTGCTGGCCAGCGGGAACACCGGGTGATATGAAAAGTGGAACTCGTGGTCGTAGTCGTCTTCGACGATGGTGAAGTCGTATTGTTCGGCCAGCATCAGCAGTTTTAACCGCCGTTCGGCGGTCATGATGACAGTAGTGGGGAACTGGTGGTGCGGCGTCACATAAATGGCGCGGATAGGGTGCTGCTGGCAGAGTTTTTCCAGCGCAACCACATCGATGCCGTGTTTGTCTTGTTTGACGGTGAGGATGTTGGCACCGCAGGACCTGAAGGCTTCTTTGGCGGCCGGGTAACTGAGTTGTTCGACGACGATATTGTCGTTCGGGCGTGTCAATACACGTGCGGCCAGGAAGATGCCCATCTGGCTGCCACGCGCAATGCAGATCTGGTCGATATCCACACTCAGGCCTCTTTCCATATTGAGCATGGTGGCGATGGATTGGCGCAGGGCCAGTGTGCCGCGCGGGTCACCGTATCCTAGTTGATTACCTTTGCTGGAGCCGATCAGCGCGTGCCGGAATGCACGCGACAAAATGTTGAACGGGATCAGCCGTGAATCGGGGATGCCGTCATTAAAATCAATGACGCCTGCGACCGGTGATTGATAGTTCAGCAGCGGATGCGTGGGGCCTTCAACGACATTGGCGGGCTGTTTGCCGGTTTTTGCTGTCTGCGGTTGTGCATTAAAGTTGGGCAGGTTGGCCGAGACAAACGAGCCTCTTCTTTGCTCGGAGACCAGCCAGCCCTGGGCAATCAATTCGTCATAAGCCAGGATCACCGTTTTGCGGTTCACATTAAGTTTCTCGGCCAGCTCCCGCGTGCCTGGCATGGCGGTGGAAGGCGCTAGGCGGCCACGCTGGATTTCCTCCATGATTTGCTGGGCAATTTGCAGGTAGACCGGCAGGCCGGATGTCTCGGTAATTGTGAGTTTCAGACTCCACGAACGCAGCATTTCATCTCCCCCTTTAGTTGCTCCCCAGATGTTTGATGTCGGGAAAAAATCCCTTTCTTTTATGACAAATCTGGATTATTCAACTGCCACTATATCTCATAAATCACTGGACCAGCAAAGTTCTCAAAACTGGAGGATTGTGGTTGAGTTACATCCTGTTACATTCTTGAAACAATTTGTTAAAGGTGGTCGCTCGGTTCAATTTGCAATGCCTGCGATACCCATTTTTTAAACCCTGGTTAGTAAAGGAAAGCGTCATGTCACCTCCCTTAGAGTCTCAACTGTCAGATTGGCGTAGCCATGCACTGAACCTGGAAAAGCAAGTAAATCAGGTGATTGTGGGCCAGAGCAAAGCCGTGAGATTGATGAATATTGCGATTTTTGCCCGCGGCCATGTGTTGCTGGATGGTGGCGTTGGTGTGGGTAAAACCACGCTGCTGCAATCGATTGCCCGCGGTATCGGCGGTGCTTATGAGCGGATTGAAGGCACTGTGGATTTAATGCCGAATGACCTGATCTACCACACCTTTTTAGGGCCAGATGGCCGCCCGCAGATTGATGAAGGCCCGTTATTGCGCGCGGGTGAAAATTTATCCGTGTTCTTTTTTAACGAGATCAACCGCGCCCGGCCGCAGGTGCATGCCTTGATGTTGCGTGTGATGGCAGAGCGCCATATCAGCGCGTTTAAAAAAGAATACCGCATGCCGCACATGATTGTGTTTGCGGACCGTAACCAGGTGGAGAAAAACGAAACGTTTGAGATTCCATCGGCAGCGCGCGACCGTTTCATGATGGAAATCCCGATTGAGATTCCGTCTGACCGCGAGCTGAAAAAGTCACTGGTGTTCAATACCAAGTTCCAGCACGCCGAAAAACTGACGCAACAGGTGGACAGCGATATTCTCAAGTTCGACCAGTTGAATGCGTTTTCTGACCGCCTGCAAGACCATATTCAATCCAGCGATGTGCTTGAGGAGTACACCATGGATTTGTGGGATGCGACGCAACACCCTGAAAAGTTTGGTGTGACCATGGAGAGCGTGGATGTCGGCCGTGTGATCCAGACCGGTGCCAGCCCGCGTGGGATGGGCATGCTGATGAAAGCGGCGCGTGTGAATGCCTGGCTGAATGGCCGCGACAGTTTGTACCCGGAAGATATCCATGCCGTGTTTCATGAAGTGATTTCACATCGCCTGGTATTTAACGCGGCCTATGAAAATCGCCGGACGGCGCTGGCCAGGGAGTTGACCAGCAATATTATCCGCACGGTGGCTGTGCCCAGCCTGACATTTAGCAAAGCGGCTTAAGAAGAAGAAAAGTTAATGATACGTTCATTCACTAAAAAAGCGGACAAGAAAGCCCCGGTGCATAACGATGAGGCCGCTTACGCGCGGCCCTTCGAATATGTGATTGGCTGGAAGTCGGACAGCATACAGCTTGGCGGTCATTCGGGTACGCAGCGCGGTCTTGGCTCTGATTACCGCGGCACCATTAACCTGGTGGACTACCCGGATGCCAGGCGTATGGATTTGCGGCAGACCATCCGTGACCCGTTTGAGCAGGTGCAAGTGCGGCAGTTTAACCAGGACAGCACGACGCCGATTTATGCCGTCTGTGATTTATCCAGTTCCATGCAGTTTCGCGGGCGCCAGCGCAAGCTGGATACCGCGGTAGAAATCGCGACGGCGGTGGCGAACTCGGCTTATAACATGGGCGATTTATTTGGTTTTATTGGCTATAACCAGCAGGTGCTTGAGGATTTCACTTTGCCGCTAAGCCGCAATTATCACCAGAGCAAACAGACCATCGCCTTGTTGCACGATTACCAGCATTTGCGCATTGGTGTGGAAGGCGTCACGGACATGCCTAACTTTTTAGGCCAGACGCGTGCACTGGTGTTCTGGATTTCAGACTTTCATATGCCCATGCCTGTGATCGAAAAAACCTTGCTGGCGATGTCTGCCCACAAGGTGGTGCCGATTGTATTGTGGGACGACGAGGAATACAAAAAGCTGCCCAAATTTGGCTTTGGCACCATGATAGACCTGGAAACCGGACGCAACCGCACGCTGTTTTTCCGCAGTGAGGTGAAAGCCAAATTCATCAATGCATTTAATGCGCGCAGGCATGCGTTAGAGGCTTTGTTTTTGCGCTTTGAGAGCCCGGCGTTGTTTATGCATGGCGACTACAGGCCAGAGCTGATGACGCATTATTTTGAACAAGCAATGTGACGGTAAGAGACAATCATGCACACACAGATTTCAAACAGGACACTGCAATGCCTTTTAGTTGCCGCCAGTCTATTATTCATGGCGCATCCAGGTCTGGCAAAGAATTTGACCGCACCCACATTGAGCGTCACTAATCCAGCATCCACTTATGGTGTACATATTGGCGATGTACTCAGCAGGACCGTGATCGTCGATAGCCCGGCGACCTATAAACTTGCCGAAAGCGCCTTGCCGAAAAAGGGCAGCAAGCATGATGGCATTGAGCTGGTGGATGTGGCGTTACAGACCCAATCGCAAGCCGACCATACGCAATACACCTTGCAATTGCGTTACCAGGTATTCGCGGTGAGCACGACACCAAGTGTGATGCATTTGCCCGCTGAGAAATTGAATTTCAGCCAGCCTGCTGCCAGCGCAATCACTGTCGATGTACCGGCGTGGGGATTCTGGTTTTCGCCCCTGGTGACTGGCGGCGCATCCACCGCCAAGAAGAATATGCTGCCGGAAGTGAAGACGCCGCTGATTGATAGCCGTGGAGACAGGCAACGGTTGGGCCTGTTTTTAACCATGGCGGTTGTGAGCTTGCTGGCCTTGCTTTATATCAATGCCGATGGTCAATGGCTGCCATTCATGGGCGGCGCATTTGCACGGGCGCACCGGCAGCTTAAGCGCCTGGCAAAATCATCCAAACCAAAAACGGCGGCAGAAGAGAAAAAAGCATTGGTGTATTTGCATCAGGCCTTCAACCAGCATTATGGCGCGAATATTTTCGCCCGCGATGTGGACGAGTTTGTGCGCTTGCGGCCAGGCTTTAAAGGCATGCAGCAGGAAATTACGCAATTCTTTGCGGCGTCCAATCAATCTTTATATGACGTGAAAAGCCGCGATAGCCGCCAGGTGATTGCGCAGCTGGTGCAGTTCAGCAAGCGTTTGCGTGATTGTGAGCGGGGCGTGGCATGATTATTTTAAATCCCTGGGCATTTGCCCTGTTGCCCATCGCGTTACTACCTTTCTGGTTAAAAGGCCATCAGGGCCAGCATTACAGCTGGCTGGAGCTGATGCCGGAGGACCTGTTTTCGGACCGGCTCAACCTGGCGGTAAAAGTGATTATGTCTTTGCTTTTGCTGAGTATCGTGATTGCGCTGGCTGCCCCGCGAGGTTCAGACGAGCAAGTACCGCGTGTGGGCAAGGGCGCGCAAACGGTGATGGTGATAGACCGCAGCGTGAGTATGGATCACCCATTTGCAGGTGATGCTTCCGGCCATGTGGCAGAAATCAAATCTGCGGCGGCGCGGCGCATTATTACGCAGTTTATTGATTCGCGGCCCAATGACATGATGGGGGTGGTCGGTTTTACCAACTCGGCGCTGTATGGCATCAAAATTACTACCAACCGAGATGCCATTCATGCGGCGATTGTGGCTGCCACCAGCCCCTCGCTCAACCAGACCAATATTGGCGCCGGGCTGACCGAGGCGGTGGGCTTGTTCGATAACATCCAGAGCTCCGGTTCGCGTGCGGTGATTCTGCTGTCGGATGGCGCAGGCAAATTGAGTCCGCGCGTGAAGTATTTGCTCAGTGAACGCCTGAAAAACCGCAAGCTGAGCATTTACTGGATCATGCTGCGTGAGCCGGGCGAACCGAGTATTTTCTCCAAAGATGAATACGACGAAGATCGCACGCCAAACTCTATCGTGCTACACAAGTATTTCCAGTCCTTGGGCCTGAAATATAAAGCTTATGAGGCCGATGATCCGGAGACGCTGCAGTCAGCGATTAATGACATTGATTCACGCGAAAAAAAGGCGATTCAATATCGCGAGACCATTGCCGGTTATGACTATTCCAAGGTATTCATGGTCTCTGCGCTGGTACTGGTGTTGTTGATTCTGGTGATTAAAAATGTGAGGGTGTACGAATGAAAAACCATTTATTACGCAAAAACCAGGTGTTGGCACTGGTGTGTGCGGTGGGCGTGCTAGGCAGTGTGTATGAAGGTTATCAAGTGCACAACGTTGACGCGGCCAATACTGCACTGCAAGGTGGTGAAGTGCTGGAAAGTGATATGTTCCCGTTTCACCAGAAATTTGCCGATGCCTATCAGCAAGGCAAAACGGGTAACTATAAACACGCCATCCAGAATTTTGGCCAGTTACTGGAAGCACCCAAGCAGCACGATGAGGCGGTGTTCACACCCAGCGCAAGCTTAAAGTCACAGATTCATTTTAATATTGGCAATCACCTGTTTCATTCCGGGTTGCAGCGCCTGGTCGAGGCCGATGGCGCTATTCAGGAGCAAGCCAAGTTTGATTATTTGCAGGCGAGGGCAGCGTATGAGCAATCGCTTAAGCTCGACCCAGGCAATCAGGCGGCCAAATTCAATTTGAGTTTATTGCACGGCGTGATTCCCAAACATATTAAGACCGTGCCGCAGGATCCTTCAGGCATGGAAATCAGCAATTTGCCACAGGGGTTGCCATGAAACGCCTTTTTTCACTGCTTAAGGCACATTATGAAACCAGCTTGTTGCTGGGCGCCATGGTGTTCCTGGTATTGGCACTGGTGAAGCCGGAAATTCAACTCAAGCAAGAAGTGCATAACTATTTGTTGCTGGCAGATATTTCACAGAGCATGAATGCAGAAGATATGCGCGTGGATAACAAGCCAGCTACCCGTTTGGCTTACACGCAACACTTGATGCGGCAAGTGGTGAAAACATCTCCCTGTGGTACTTATGTGAGCGTGGGCGTGTTTGCCGCAGAGAATGTCGCTTTATTGTTTATGCCACTGGAAGTGTGCGCTAACTTTGACATCATCACCGACAGCATTAACCACCTGGAGTGGCGCATGGCCTGGAGCGGCAATAGCCGCATGACATTTGGTGTGAAAGCCGCCGAGGCGACATTTGACTACCTGAATATTCCGGCACAAATGCTGTTTTTTACTGATGGGGATGAAGCACCCAAAGCCAATGGCATTAACAAGCTGGATATCAGCGATGTGCGCATAGGCAAAAACGTTATTTTTGTGGGCGTTGGTGGTAAAGAGCCTTCACCCATTAAACGCTTTAACGCGAATAACCACTTTGTTGGATATTGGGGTACCGATGCAGCGGCTGAAAGCGCTGGCGGCGGTGTCAATTACAGTGATGCCAGCAAGGATGATCCTGATCCACCGGTGGCTTATGCCGAGTTTGACCGCTATTTATCCAGCCAGGATGTGGAACATTTGAAAGAAATGGCAACCGAAATCAAGGGCCAATACATCGAAGGCCTGGATGAACCGGCATTTTATCAATTTGTGCAGTCGCAAACGCCAGCCGCCAGGTTTGTCACCAGTTATTCGGTGAAGTGGCTATTCCTCACCCTGGCGGCATTGATGGTGATCGCGACCTATCTGCCAGATCTGTGGGCATCGCGCTGGCGTGTGCGTCGCCCCGCCTAAGGGGATTGGCCGCGAGCCTGTGATGATCTATGCATCAGCACAAGTCATCCAGGCTGGTCGGCTCAGACACCGCTGTGCTTGTGGGGGCCGTGTTCAGGTTTCTGGACATTTCATAGCTCATTTTTCTTAACCGCATGACAGAGCCTAGCGGGCGGTGCGACTGGATGCCATGCCAGGGCGAGAACATCATGCCCTCATCGACGACATGCGAACGATAAGGACTCCAGGCGATTTGTGGTTTGGCGGTAATGCGGGCGATCGGGATATAGGGCGACACATCTGCCGACCAGATGACGGTCGAGTCTTCTATGGGCATTTGCTTGATATCCGTGCAGAGTTGCACGCGTAATTCCCAGACGGCGGTGTGGGCAATAAAGTAATCGACGATAGACTTCCTGAGCCCATCGGAGGCGAGGGTATCAATCGGTTTGTTGGTGAGGGTAAGCAGGTCGGGGGAGATTGGTACAAAGGCGATTTTGGCCATGTAGTTGCCGTATAGAATCGGGTCCTGGCTAAAATAGGTTTCACCCAAAATATTGGTTTCTTGAGACTGGTGCAGGTTTCTGATCAAGGTTTGCTGGCCACTTTTGAGCGACTCTACCAGCTTGGCCGTAGAGCGGAAGATTTGTGATAAAAAATGCCTGAATTCAGTGCTGGTTTCGGGCGTGGAGGCGATGTGCTTCAGGTTGGAGAGAAACACCTGTACGCTGGATGACAGGAAACTGGCGCCATTCACAAATAAAAAATCCTGCGTAATGGCTTTTTCGCTGCCCGGCAGCCGGTCGCCATCAACGCCAAGTACCTTGATGGCCAGGCTGCGCGGCGTGCAGGTTTTGTCGTGCAAAATATCGCCGGGCACGGTTGAAAAACGCATGACCAGTGGTAACGTTTGCGCTTTGGCAAACATACCCTGCGCCAACGGGGCGGGGAGGTTATCGTAAATCTCCATTTCGGCAGAGATCAGGCCATGACTTTTGACATGTACGCTACGGGCACTGTAAGCGGCATGCCTGGCTGTGATTTCGGAGATTTTGCGCAGCGTATATTGCAGGTTTTCCCGGCTTTTGGTTTCGCTTTCGGCCAGCACCTCATAGGCTGGTTGGTAGTTGAGTGGTGAAATTCCAATATCAGCAGTTTGTTGCATAACAACCCCCATTTTTTAAACAGGTCTGGCAGGGGTTTTATAGCAATGACCCCATCAAACCTGCATGGATTTTATTGAACATTGGTTGAACATGGCACTGTGTTGATGCGTTAAAAATCGCGCGATTCAGGATGAGTTATCCTTGGTTTCACCTGCTTGTTTGCGCTGCTTGTTGACGATACGGGCGGCGACTTCTTCTTCGCGGCCGGGGTAACGGTGGTCTTTCTTGAACTCGTGTTTGAGGGTTTCGTATTCTTGCTCGCGCTTCGGGTTGGATCCTCTAGGCATATGCATACTCCTTCATTCGTTGAGTACAAACGGCAGCCGTGAAGGCTGCCGTATTTGTCTTGTTATGAATGAAACTCGAAATGCATTCGACACTTCATTTCAAACGCGACAATTGCAGATTACGCAAATTGACCTGAATACTTAATAAGCAATGTTCCTATTGTGGTGTAGGAAATGCTTTATGGCGTGGCGCAAAGAAATGCCATGCAACTATTAGACAAAAAGTATCCAAAAAAAGTTCCGTGTAGTTCTGCAATTTGCCAATTTTTTACTTGGCTTGTTGCGCATTGAATGCAGTCATCAAATTGCGGTAGTCTGGAATATGGTTGGCGCACAGGGTGCCCAGGCCTTCGATATCGTTGCGCCAATCGCGGTGCAGCTCGCAGGCGACCCCAAACCAGGTCATCATTTGTGCGCCAGCCGCTTCCATGCGACGCCACGCGGCATCCCTGGTCAGTTCGTTAAAAGTGCCCGAAGCATCGCCCACGACAAATACTTCAAACCCTTCTTCAATGGCAGACAGGGCAGGGAAGGCCACGCACACTTCGGTAACGACGCCAGCGATAATCAGCTGTTTTTTGCCGGTGGCCTTGATGGCCTTCACAAAGTCTTCGTTATCCCAGGCGTTGATCTGGCCAGGGCGCGCAATATAAGGCGCATCCGGAAAAAGTGCTTTTAATTCTGGCATTAATGGGCCATTGGGGCCGGTTTCAAAGCTGGTGGTCAAAATAGTCGGCAGGTTAAAAAACTTGGCGGCATCGGCCAAGGCCAATACATTGTTCTTAAAACGGTCTGGCTCAATGTCGCGTACCAGCGATAGCAGGCCAGCCTGGTGGTCTACCAGCAAAACGACAGCGTTGTCACGGTCCAGGCGTACATAAGGTTTGTTGTTCATGGTGAATATCCTCTCAATGGATGTAATGGGTTGGAAATCACGGTCGTCAGCGTAGCGTGCAAATGCTGGCGACCGTGTTTCCTTTTTTAAATGTTGGACTACTTTGCAAGCCGTTATGCGGTGACAAAACGGCCCTGGTTAAAGTCATTAATGGCCTGGTCAATTTCTTCCCAGCTATTCATGACAAACGGGCCATGACCCACCACAGGCTCATTCAGCGGCTCACCGTTGAGTAACAGTAACACGGTGTCTTGCTGCGCCTGTAGCACCAGTTCATTGCCTTCGCGCTGCATCACGGCCAGCTCGGCGGGGCGTATGGTATGCACTTCACCGGTTTTCACCGCGCCATGCAGGACAAAAATGGCGGTGGTGTGGCCTTCTGGCAAGGTGAAGGTGGTGCGTGTACCCGCATTCAGGCGCACATCCCACACATTCATCGGGCTGAATGTATTGGCTGGGCCTTTCTGGCCAGCATATTCACCGGCAATCACGCGCACTTTACCCGCCTCTTCCGGCAAAGCGACCTCCGGAATCTGCTCACGGGTAATGCCCTGATAGCCAGGCGCAGTCATTTTGTCCTTGGCTGGCAGGTTGACCCACAACTGGATCATTTCAAATGGGCCACCTGTGCGAGCATAGTCATCGCCGTGATATTCCTCGTGAATAATGCCTTTGCCTGCGGTCATCCACTGCACTTCCCCTGGGCCGATAGTGCCACCAGCGTTGGTGGAGTCGTGGTGTGAGACCTGGCCATCATAGACAATGGTCACGGTTTCAAAACCACGGTGCGGGTGTTGCCCTACGCCACGTCTGTGTGTGGTTGGCTCAAAGCTGGCAGGCCCGGCGTAATCCATCAGCAGAAAAGGTGAAATGTCATTGGCGATGTCACGGTAAGAGAAAATACTTTGTACCGGAAAACCATCACCCACCCAGTGGTTGCCGTTGCTACGTTTGATAAAAGCCAGTTTTTTCATGATGATTCCCTTTCAGAAATGTTTGCGTGTTTGCATGGTTCACACTATAAACAGATGACTTTTAGGACACTAGATGGTTAAATGTGAAATCACTTTTCAATTAAATGAACAATCATTCATTTCGCATGGACTTTAACGAAGCCGCAGTGTTTGTGAAGGTGGTGCAGGCTGGCAGTTTCAGTGCTGCCGCGCGCCAGCTTGGTTTGCCTACGTCTACCATCAGTACGCGTGTGGCGAGGTTAGAGCAGCGGTTAGGCGTCACCCTGTTGCAACGCACCACGCGCCGCTTAAACCTGACTGAAGCGGGCGCCTTGTATTTTGAGCACGCTTCTACCGGCCTGGGGTACTTACTTGAAGCGGAGGCTGCGCTGGATGAAGCACGTCAGCAACCGCAGGGCGTGCTCAAGGTCACGGCGCCAGCTGACCTGGGCGATGCTTTGCTAGGTGGCGTGATGGCGCAGACACAATTGACCTATCCGGCATTGTCACTGGAGTTGATGCTCACCGAGCGCTATGTGGACCTAGTCGCAGAAGGCGTCGATGTAGCGATCAGGACTGGTGAGTTGCGTGACTCTAGCCTGATTGCCAAATCGCTGGGTACCATACAATGGGCCTTATTTGCCAGCCCGCATTATTTGCAGTCTGCCGCGCAGATTGCCACGCCGGGCGACCTCAGCCAGCATCAATGCGTGCAATTTACGCCTATGGGCCGTCACCAATGGGATTTGCAACGCGGCACCACTGCCATACGTGTGCCGCTGGCGGCCCGTACGCTGGTAAACAGCATAGGCGTGGTGCGGGCGATGGCCGAAAACGGGCAGGGCGTGGCGTTGCTGCCGACCTTTATTTGCCAGCCCACCGTACAGGCTGGCGGCTTGCAGCAGGTATTACCCGAATGGCGTGGACGCGCAGATGCCGTGCACCTGGTTTACCCCAAGCAACGCTTTATGCCCCCCAAGCTACGCGGTTTTATTGACCTGGCGGTGGCTGAATTAAAACCCTTATTCAGCGTGTAATAATTTTAGGGCGCAATGATGATTTTCTTTCCGGCAGGAGCCATGGCATGACTCAACAGGTAATATCCCCAGCGCTACAAGGTGCCAGCGTCGTGATTACCCATCACGTCAGCCCGGCCTTGCAGGCAGAATATGAAATCTGGCTACAGGAGATTGGCCCCTTATGCCGGGCGTCCGAAGGCTTGCTCGACTGGCATATTATCCGGCCTGTTGCCGGTTACACCGATACCTATTCCGTGATGATTCGCTATCAAACGGAACAGCACCTGACGCAATGGCTGGATTCGCCCGCCCGTAAAGCCTTGATCGCAAAAGCGGCTCACTTGCTGGCCGGGCAGGATGAATACCAGATCAGTAGTGGGCTGGATTTCCTGTTTGCACAAAGCAACCTGCCCGCCGCCAAGCCGCCGGTGCGCTGGAAGCAGTTCTTGCTAACCTGGTCGGCGATTTTCCCGCTGGTGAGTGTGGTGCCCTTGCTGGTGGTTCCGCTGCTGGATGCCAGTGGTCTCCCGCAATCCCGCGTGTTACATACCTTCTTTGTGACGGGCGTGGTGGTGGTACTTATGGTCTATGTGGTGATGCCGCGCTATAGCAAGCTTATGCGACATTGGTTGCATCGCTGACATTTCTTAGGGTATTTTTGCCATTTTTCGATTGGAAACAAGCCGTTGGATAGTGTTTTTTTTCAATTTTGAGCGCATGATAAGTATGTAAACTTAAAGTATCAGCCTGAAATAACCGTTGTTAAGATATTAACAATAATATACATAGGGGATACGTGCGTTGAACACGACAGCGGAGTCATCAGCATTGCACGCAGAAATTGTCGGCATGCTGTATTCAAACAATCGCAGATCATTGATGGCAGCCATCGTGGTCATGATTGCGCTTTTGCTTGTGCAATGGCACCTCATTGACCATATCATCCTCACCGTCTGGTCCAGTATTTTCCTGGCGGCTTACGGCATACGTGCTTACCTGACTTACCAGTACGAAAAAGACCAGCAACATGATTTACATAGTCGCCAGTGGTTACAGTGGTTTCGTGCCAGCACCTGTTTTTGCGGCCTGGCCTGGGGCCTGGGCGGTATTCTTCTTTTCCCCGAGGCAGACACGGCACACCAGGCTTTCCTGATTTTCGCGCTGGTGGGGGTTTCCGGGGCTGGCATCATTATTTACTCAGTCGATACCTTAAGCACCAATTTGTTTAGCGGCGGCATCGTGTTATTCATGATTCCGCGCTTTTTGATTCATGGCAGTTCGGTCTCGCTGGCGCTCGCCGTGTTGTTTATGGTGTATGTGTTTTATGTGACGGTGGCTGGCCGCAGCCTGGCCACCAGCTTGCGTGAAAATATCTCGTTAAGGATTGCCTCCAACCTGGATAACAAAAAAGTACACCAGCTGGCCTATTATGATTTTTTAACCGGCCTGCCAAACCGCCGTTTACTCACAGATCGATTGAATCAGGCGTTTGCGCGCTGTGTGCGCCACCAAAGCTATGGCGCCGTGTTGTGCCTGGACCTGAATAATTTCAAGGGCTTGAACGACAGCAAAGGCCACCAGGCCGGGGATGAGTTGTTGCAACAAGTCGCTTTCCGGCTGCAACAATGCCTGCGTAAAAAAGACACGATTGCCCGCATGGGGGGCGATGAATTTATTGCCGTGCTCGATGAGTTATCTGCCGATAAGGCAGAAGCGATTATCGCCGCGCAGGCGGCGGCTGAAAAAATGATGGCGGTGTTTTCGCAACCTTTCGAGCTGCAAAACAGTAAATACCGCACTGCCCCCAGTATTGGTATTTGCCTGTTTCTAGGCGACCTGCTGAAAGAAGACGAAGTGTTACGGCGGGCCGACATTGCCATGTATCAGGCCAAAAAATCCGATAACCTCAACAGTATCCAAATGTATGACGAGGCCGTTCACCCGGCGGTGGAAATGCGTGCCACGCTGGAGAACGAGCTGGCATTTGCCTTGCAGGGCAAGCAATTGCTTTTGTACTACCAGGTGCAGGTCAATGAATTGCAGCAGCCGACGGGCGCGGAAGTATTATTGCGTTGGCAGCATCCGACGCTGGGCATGATTCCGCCAGACCAGTTTATCCCGATTGCCGAAGAAACCGGCGAGATTGTCTCGATTGGGCAATGGGTGCTGGCGCAAGCCTGTCAGCAACTGAAGCACTGGTCGCAGTCGGTGCATACCGCCAGGCTTAAATTGTCAGTCAATGTCAGTGCCATCCAGTTCAGCCAGCCCGATTTTGTGCAGATGGTGAAAGACACCGTGCTGGCGAGTGGCTGTGACGCCAGCAATTTGCGGCTGGAATTGACCGAAAGCCTGATTGTGAAAAATATTGATGAAGTGATTGAAAAGATCAATGCCCTGAAAGTGCTGGGCATCACTTTTTCGCTGGATGACTTCGGCATAGGCCAGTCTTCGTTGTCGGTATTGAAGCGGCTGCCGCTAGACGAATTAAAAATAGACCGTAGCTTTATCAAGGATATCGTCCATAACAACTACGATTCGTTTATTGTGCAAACCATCATCAATATGGGCAAAAACCTCAGCCATAGCGTGATTGCTGAAGGGGTGGAAATGCAGCAGCAAATGGTCATGCTGCAAAACATGGGTTGCCACGCTTTTCAAGGCTATTTGTTTAGCCGTCCGCTGCCTTTGCACGAGTTTGAGGCTAACTTGCAAGCGGCGATGCATGGCGGCAAGGCGTCATCCGCCAGCGGACAGCGTAAAGTATTACGTAGCAGGCTCAGTTAAACCTTGATCCACTCTTCACCCTGGCTTAACCAGCGTTGCAGATGGGCAGCGACGGCCGCTGGTTCGCGTTGCAAGAGTTGGTCTGCCTTGATTTTGGCTGTTTCAAGTAATTGGATATCGCGTTCCAGATCGGCAATTTTTAGCATGGGCACACCACTCTGGCGCGTGCCCAACAACTCTCCCGGGCCGCGGATATGTAAATCGGCCTGGGCAATCTGAAAGCCATCGTTACTTTCAAAAATCACCTTCAAGCGCTGTCGGCCGATTTGCGAACATTGCTGCTTGTTATAGAGCAAAATGCAGGTGCTCTTGGCCGCGCCACGGCCAACGCGGCCGCGTAGCTGGTGTAACTGGCTCAGGCCCATGCGCTCCGCATGTTCGATCACCATTAAACTCGCATTCGGTACATCGACGCCGACTTCAATCACGGTGGTAGCGACCAGCAGGTGAATCTCATTGGCGGAAAACGCCTGCATCACCGCCTGTTTTTCTGCCGATTTCATACGTCCGTGGACCAGGCCTACTTTGAGTTCGGGGAATGCCTCTTGCATATAGGCAAAAGTGTCATTGGCGGTTTGCAACTGTAGTGCTTCCGACTCTTCAATCAGCGGGCATACCCAGTAGGCTTGATGGCCCTGGGCGCAGGCATCATGTACACGCTGCAAAATCTCATCGCGCCTGTCATCGGCCACCAGTTTGGTCACTATCGGTGTGCGGCCAGGGGGCAGTTCATCAATCACTGAGACGTCGAGATCGGCGTAATAGCTCATGGATAAGGTACGCGGAATCGGCGTGGCCGACATCATGAGCTGGTGTGGTTCCAGCAACTTGCCGCGGCCCTGGTTGGCCGTGCCTTTTTTGCGTAATGCCAGGCGCTGCCCAACGCCAAAGCGGTGTTGTTCATCGACAATCGCTAACCCTAATTGCTTGAATTGCACCTCATCCTGAAACAGGGCATGGGTGCCGACGGCAAGCATGGCCTCTCCACTGGCAATACGCGACAGTGATTGCTCACGTTCTTTTTTGGGTTGGCTGCCTGTGAGCCAGGCGATGGTGATACCCAATGGTTGCAGCCAGTCACCGAGTTTTTTGTAATGCTGTTCTGCCAGAATTTCGGTCGGCGCCATCATGGCCACTTGCCAGCCGTGCTCTATCAGTTGCAAGGCTGCCAGGCAGGCAACAATGGTTTTACCACTGCCGACATCACCCTGTAAAAGGCGTTGCATAGGGTGTGGCTGGTTGAGGTCGTGCCCAATTTCGGCCACCACTTTTTGCTGGGCGGCAGTGAGCGCAAACGGCAGGCTGGCCAGCAGGCGGGCAACCAGTGTCTGTGAGGCAGTGATGGCAGGTGCACGCGATTGCTTGCGGCGCGCGTAATGCTGGCGCATGGACAGTTGCTGTGCCAGCAGTTCGTCATAAGCCAGGCGTTGCCAGGCCGGATGCGTGCGGTCTTCCAGTGTTGCCAGTGATGTCTCGGGCTGCGGTTGATGCAGCAACTGCAAGCTGCTGGCGAAGTCGGGTAACTGCATGGATTGATATACCCAGCCGGGCAGGGTTTCCTGCAAATACTCTGCTTGCAATACGCGATTGACGGCTTTGCGTATGGTGGCCTGGCTTAAGCCTGCGGTGGTTGGGTAGACGGGCGTTAGCGCACTACTGATTGGCGTATCTTCACCGACTTTGCGTTGGGTCGGGTGTACCATCTCATAGCCGAAAAAGCCGGGCCGTACTTCACCAAACACGCGCAAACGCTGGCCGGTTTGCATGGCAGCCACCTGGCTCGGGTAAAAATGCAAAAAGCGCAGGTTGATGATGCCGGTATCATCCTGCAGCCTGACATTGAGCATTTTGCGTGGCTTGTAAGCCACCTCGTTGTGTACCACCACGCCTTCGATTTGCGTCTGCTCACCCAGGTGTAGGTCGCGGATGGCCGTGATACGCGTTTCGTCGAGGTAGCGTAGTGGCAGGTGCAGCAACAAGGCCTGTACTGAGTGAATATGCAGTTTTGCCAGCTGGCTGCATACGGCGGGCGTGAAACCTTTAATCTCGTTCAAGGGCCGCATGCTGGCATCACCGCTGGGTTACTGGATACGTTGTTCCAGCTGGTTGCCTTTAACCCGGTTGATGCGCACGATTTGCTGAATCTTGCGCAGGTTGCGGATCAGGGTCGCCAGGTGCACACGGTTATGCACTTGCACCGTAAAGTTCACATTGGAGTACTGGCTGCCGTCACTGGATTCAACACTGACATTATCAATGTTGGCATCTGCATTGGAGATGGTTGCCGCAATTTTGGCCAGCATGCCGCGCTCGTCGACCACCGTAATGCGCAAGTTGACGCTAAACAGTTTTTTCGGGTCGGCATCCCATTCCACATCCAGCCATTTTTCCGGATCTAGCCTGAACTTGCGGATGGCCGGACAATCGTGGGTATGAATGACCAGGCCTTTGTCTTTATTAATAAAGCCCAGGATAGGGTCACCTGGAATCGGGCGGCAGCAGGGTGCAAACTGTACGGCCATGCCTTCTGAGCCGCGGATGGTAATGGTATCCAACACTTTGCCAGACTTCTCTTCCGCATCTGCCGGATGCGCCAGCAACTGGTGCGCGACCATCAGGCTGTTGCGCTTGCCGAGGCCGATATCGGTCAAAATGGCCTGGCGGGTTTTCGTGCCATAGTCATTCATGACTTTTTGCCATTGCTTATCGCTAATATCTGCCGGTTCGATATGCATGGCGCGCAAAGCCACATTCAGCATGCGTTCACCCAGTTGCGCAGACTCTTCCACCTTCACGGTTTTGAGGTAATGGCGGATATGCGAGCGCGCTTTGCCAGTGACGACATAGTTGAGCCAGGCCGGGTTGGGCTTGGCCAGCGGTGCGGTGATGATTTCGACATGATCACCATTGCGCATTTCGGTGCGCAGCGGCGCCAGTTCATTATTGATTTTTACCGCCACGCAACTGTTGCCAACATCGGAGTGCACGGCATAGGCAAAGTCGACCGCGGTCGACCCACGTGGCAAGGCCATGATGTTGCCTTTGGGCGTAAACACATAGACCTCGTCCGGGAACAGGTCGACTTTAAAGTTCTCCAGGAACTCGTGGCTGTCGTCACTTTCAGTCTGGATCTCTACCAGGCGTTGCAACCACTGGTGAGTTTGCTGCTGCAGTTTGGTCAGGTGCGCATCGGTGGTTTTATACAGCCAGTGCGCGGCCACGCCAGCATCGGCAATGTTGTGCATCTCCTGGCTGCGGATTTGTACCTCGATTGGGGTGCCAAACGGGCCAAACAGCGTGGTGTGTAAAGACTGGTAACCATTGGCCTTGGGAATGGCAATATAATCTTTAAAACGGCCTGGAATCGGTTTATACAAGGCATGCAGTGCGCCTAGTGCCAGGTAGCATGCTGCCGTATCTTTGACAATGACGCGAAAACCGTAAATGTCGCCAATTTGCGACAACTTCATCGATTTTTCAGCCATTTTCTTATAAATACTATACAAGTGCTTTTCGCGGCCTTGTACGTCATATTCAAGCTGGTATTGCGTCAGCTGGTTCTGGATCGCATCCTGAATTTTACTGATGACTTCTTTACGGTTGCCGCGCGCCAGGCGAATAGCCTTATCAATCACGCGGTGGCGATTCGGGTACAGGTACTTGAGGCTGAGGTCTTCCAGCTCATGGTAAATCGGGTTCAGGCCTAGCCGGTTGGCAATCGGCGCATAAATGTCCAGCGTTTCACGCGCAATGCGCTTTTGTTTTTCCGGGCGCATCGCCTCCAGCGTTTGCATGTTGTGCAAGCGGTCGGCCAGTTTGACCAGGATCACGCGTACATCCTGGCTCATGGCCAGCAGCATTTTGCGGAAGTTTTCGGCTTGCGCCTGGGTAGCGGTTTGCAGTTCAACCTTGTCCAGCTTGGTCAGTCCATCCACCAGGTCTGCCACCTGTTTGCCAAAGCGCTCGGCAATGGCGGCACTGTCGACTTCGGTATCTTCCACCACATCATGCAGCAAGGCCGCGAGCAGGGTAGGTAAGTCGAGATGCAATTTGGCCAGAATACAGGCCACGGAAATCGGGTGGGTGATGTAGGGTTCGCCGGTTTTGCGGGTTTGACCGGCATGCGCCTGCTCGGCATAGCGATACGCTTGCCAGACCAGTTGCACTTCTTCTTCGTTGAGGTACTTGCGGATCAGCTGGGTAAGGGGGGAATCCTCACGGTCAGCTGGGAGCAAGTCCACTTCTTCCAGGGGAGACCTGGACTTGCGATGGGCAGAATCGCCTTGGCTATGGGGCATAGCTGTTTATGCGTGACCCTTTTTCTCTAAGATTTCAACGCCGACTTTACCGGCAGCGATTTCACGCAAGGCAATCACGGTTGGTTTGTCTTTTTGTGAATAGCCGCTCACTAATGGGTCAGAGCCATTGGCTAATTGTCTGGCGCGGTAAGCGGCCACCAATGTCAATTGAAAACGGTTAGAGATGTTGTCCAAGCAATCATCGACAGTAATACGTGCCATAAAAAACCTCTTAATATGTGAGCCTGCATGCAGCGTGCATGCGCGCTGGGTCAGGTAAGTGATTGAATCAATGACGCGTGGCAGGCAACCTGGCGGTTTAACTGCAAGCGCTGGGCGCGAACAATCGCCATCAGATCCTGCAAGGCCACGTCAAAATTATCATTAATTGTAACATAATCAAACTCATGCACGTGACGCATCTCCTCACGTGCAGCGGCCAGGCGTTGCGTAATCACGGCTTCACTGTCCTGGCCACGGTTGTTCAGGCGGTGCGCCAGTGCTTCAATCGAGGGCGGCAAAATAAAGATCGAGGTGACTTGCGGGAACAATTTGCGTATCTGTTGTGCGCCTTGCCAGTCGATTTCCAGAATCACATCACGGCCAGATGCGAGGGCGTTCTCCACCTCGCTTTGTGCGGTGCCATAACGTGCATTATGTACATGCGCGCTTTCGAGAAAGCCGCCTTTATCCAGCACACCTAAAAACTCTGCTTCTGAGACAAAGTGGTAATGGATGCCGTCTTCTTCGCCTGGGCGTGGTGAACGCGTCGTGTGCGACACCGACAGTTTGAGAATCGGGTCTTGCGCCAGCATGGCGCGCACCAGGCTGGTTTTGCCTGCACCGGAGGCCGCGGAAATCACATATAAATGACCATGGCTCATGATGCACACCACTCCGGGTTAGGCAGTGAAGAAAATACGGATTTCAAACCCTCGCCCCAACCCTTGCGGATACAGGCGTAATAAGGATCATCTTCCGTTAGGCGTTGCCGGCAATCGGCGCTAAAGGTGTCAGTGCGGTATATCATCAAATCAATCGGTAAAGCCACAGAAATATTGCTGCGGATGGTGGAATCAAATGAAATCAGCACGCATTTTACCGCATCTGTGACGTTGGTTTGATGTTTGATGACACGGTCGATAATCGGTTTGCCATATTTGGTCTCGCCGATTTGCAGGTAAGGCGTATCGGCAGTGGCTTCAATGAAGTTTCCCGCCGCATAGACATTAAACAAGCGCGGTTTTTCGCCTTTGATTTGCCCGGCCACCAGAATACTCGCACTGAAATCAATACCATGCTCTTTCAGTGTTTTGCCATCGCGCTGATGCACGCTACGCATGGCGGCCCCCACCACAGTGGCGGCTTCAAATAGTGACTGCACATTATGCAAATGGGCGTGTGGTTCGGCCGATTTGAGCTGTTCGCGGCACAGGTTGACCACCGATTGTGTAATGGCCAGGTTGCCCGCGGTCAGCAATACGATCATGCGCTCGCCGGTCACCTCAAACACGTGCATTTTAGGCGCAATCGCTACCTGATCGACACCGGCATTGGTGCGCGTATCCGACGCCAGCACCAGGCCTTGTTGCAGCAAAATACCGACACAATAAGTCATAACAATAAGGGGCGTAAAAGTGAGTGTTTAAAAGTCATCATAGCATGCGCCGGGTGCTACTGCTGCTGCGCCGCCTGCGCTTGTTGTCGCAGTTGCTGTTGATGCTGCGCGCGCTGTTTGTCCGTGAGCCCGGTGTGCTGATTCACGTGCACCATGCTCGCCATGCCTTCGACACCACCGCCCATGCGCGAACCGGTGACCGGGCTGGCACTGCGGTAGTCTAGCCCGGTGGCCAATCTGACATGGGTGTCGTTCACCAGCGTGCCGTTAGACACATCCAGCCCCAGCCAATGATCCGCTTGCCAGACATCCACCCAGGCGTGAGTTTGCATCAGGTTGCCGTTTTCGGTGAACAAGTAACCGCTGACATAGCGCGCAGGCCAGCCCAGGCTGTGGCAGCAGCCAATAAATGCATGGGCGTGATCCTGGCATACCCCTTTGCCGAGCCGGAACGCGGTGGCTGCGGGCGTGTCGACCTGGGTCGCGCCCTGGATATACTCCATCTGCTCACGCAGGGCCTGCACCATCTCTAACAGCGGCGCACCGGCAAAGCGCTGGGCAAACGCAATCATGGCGGTGTCCGCCTGGGTGAGTGGCGTATCACGCAGGTAAATATCTAACGGCAGCGTATGCCCAGGTGCGCTGGTTTCAATGCCGGTTTCTACTTCACCGCATACGGCGATCACTAATTCTGCATGCGGCTGATCTATGACCAGCGTATGGGACAGATTGCCAAAGGCATCTTCGAATGCCGTCAGTTGCCCGTTGACCTTAATTTGCCAGTGGTTGACTTGCTGGCTGTGCCCATTGCGCGGCGTCAGGCGCAGCTGCTGTATGGTGTATTGCACCATTTCGCTATACGCATAGTGGGTCTGGTGTTCAATATTGAGCAGCATGTGTGTGGCGCCAAAGTAAAAAAGCGCAGCGCTGTGTGAACAGTCTGCGCATGAGGGGGTTCATGGCAATCTATCGTTGTTAAATGAGGCCTTTAGGTCAGGCGGTCGCACTCAAAAAGTTGCGTTGTATTTCTTCACCCAGTTTGCGGTTGGCCAGAATAAATTCATCTAAAAAGTGATGTACCCCGTCTGTGACAATATCCAGGATGCGGCCGTAATGTAGTTTGGCATGCATTTGTCCCGCCAGTCGTTCGGCTTCAGTTTGCCGACTGCCCGCCACCTGGCGCAAAATCGGCATGATTTCAGCGTAGCAGGCGTGCAGCGAACGTGGCATGTCTTCACGCAAAATGAGCAACTCAGACACTTTCATTGGCTCAATCGCATCGCGGTAGACTTTCTGGTAGGCCTGGAATGCGGACACCGAGCGTAATACCGCGCTCCATTCGTAATAATCTACCGCGCCGTCATTGGCTTCTTGCATGGGGATTAAAAACTCATACTTCACATCCAGCAGGCGCGCGGTATTGTCGGCGCGTTCCATAAAGGTGCCCAGGCGCACAAAGCTGAATGCTTCATCGCGCAACATGGTGCCAAAGCACACGCCACGGAACAAATGCGAGCGGCTTTTAACCCATTCACAAAACTCGCTCAAGCCCGTTTGTGTCAGGTCTTGCTTAATATATTGGCCAAATTCCAGCCACAGCGTATTCATGTTTTCCCAGGTTTCGGTGGTCATGGCCACACGCACGGCACGCGCATTTTCACGCGCGCTGCGCAGCGAGCTATAGATACTCGAAGGATTGCTGCTATCCATCACCAGGTGTTTAATCACATTGGCGGCATTGAGTTCTTTGTAGGTTTTGTCATAAATATCGCGGATACCGGCAATTTCCAGCACCGTATCCCACAGCTCTTCTTCATTGCTGCTGTCCGAGGGCAGCAGCGACATGTTGTAAGTCACATCCAGCACGCGTGCAACGTTTTCGGTGCGCTCGATATAACGCGCCATCCAATATAAATGATCTGCGGTACGACTTAACATATCACGGCCTCTTGAGTTGCATGTTGTGCAGCCATTTGCGACTGCATGGTGTCTACACTGACGTCATCGCGTTCCAGCACCCAGGTATCTTTGGTGCCGCCGCCTTGCGAGGAATTAACCACCAATGAGCCTTCTTTGAGCGCCACGCGTGACAAGCCACCGGGTACCACACTGACGGTTTTGCCCGACAGCACAAAAGGTCGCAGGTCAACATGGCGGGGCGCAATGCCCTGATCCACCAGCGTCGGGCAGGTTGAGAGTGCTAAGGTGGGTTGCGCAATGTAATTGGACGGTTTGGAGACAATCCGTAAACGGAATTCTTCAATTTCCTGCTTGCTGGCAGTTGGGCCGACCAGCATGCCGTAGCCGCCGGAGCCTTGTACTTCTTTCACGACCAGCTCGGGCAGATGATCCAGCACGTAGGCCAGATCATCTTCCTTGCTGAGTTGATACGTAGGCACGTTCTGCAGGATGGGAGATTCACCCAGGTAGAACTTAATCATCTCCGGCACGTACACATACGTCGCCTTATCATCAGCAACGCCGGTGCCTACGGCGTTGGCTAACGTGACGCCACCATTGCGGTAGACGGAGAGCAGACCTGGCACGCCCAACAGGGAGTCGGGCTTGAACACCAGAGGGTCAAGGAAGTCGTCGTCAATGCGGCGGTAAATCACGTCCACCCTTTGCGGGCCTTGCGTGGTGCGCATGTAGACGGCGTTATTGCGGACAAACAAATCTTGGCCTTCCACCAGTTCTATGCCCATTTGCTGGGCGAGGAAGGCATGTTCAAAGTAGGCGCTGTTATAAGCACCTGGCGAAAGCAGGACCACAGTCGGGTCGGTGACACCGGTTTGCGCCACCGAGCGTAAATTGTTGAGTAACACGTGCGGGTAATGCTCGACTGGTGCAATCGGGTATTTTTTGAATAAATCCGGGAACAACCGCATCATCATTTTGCGGTCTTCCAGCATGTAAGACACGCCTGAAGGCGTGCGCAGGTTATCTTCCAGCACATAGAACTGTGATTCACTGGTGCGAACCAGGTCAATACCGGCCACGTGCGCATAGACCTGGTTGGGCACATTGACGCCCACCATTTCTGGCCGATATTGCGAATTGCTTAAAATACTATTCGGTACGATGCCGGCCTTGATGATTTCCTGCTCATGATAAATATCATGCAAAAACATATTGAGCGCGCGCACGCGTTGAATCGCACCCTTGGCCAAATGCGCCCATTCGCTGGCAGAAATCATGCGCGGAATCACGTCGAACGGAATCAAACGCTCGGCGCCATCTTCTTCACCGTAAACGTTAAAAGTAATGCCAACACGGCGAAACAATACTTCCGCTTCGGCACGCTTGGCTGCCAGCTGTTGCGTCGGCACGTCACTTAACCAGCGGTTATACGCCTGATATATCGCGCGGACATTGCCCCCATAGCCCTGCATTTCATCAAAAAACTGTTTGGCCGATTGCGTCATGATGCTGGACCTTTGCCTTACTTGTAAAATTCAATTAAATAAGAGCAAGCCGTGTGCCAGCAAAAAATAGTGTTTTAAATCATATTGTTATTGTTTTTTAGGTGTTGCTACAAAAGCAAAACGCACCATTGCGGTGCGTTTGGGGGTCACGATATTGGTGCAGCGATTGTTTTTATGTCTATTCAGCTTGGGGGCGTGTGATAAACCATTCTATTTGCGCAGTCATCACCACTTGAGTCGAAGCGTCTACAACCTCTACCGGGAGCGTAAGGGAAAGGCGACCGCGGTTGGTCAGGGCCAAAGACAATGGTTGACATCTGTTTGGGTGGCTATACATCTGGCAGCCAGTGCGCCCAATGCAGGTTTGCGGAATTTGGCGTCTACTCGCCTGACCACAGGTATAAAACCTGTCAGGTGGGAAAATCTATGTTGCAAGAATGCACCTGAACCCGCTTCCGCCAGTGCCAGCATTGCGCTGGCATGGACGGTACCTAAATGATTGGTATATTGCGGAAGATCATCCAGCCTGACCTCAAAGCCACTTTCTTTGTCAGCATCGCCTAGGCCTATCAGCTGATTAAAAGGTAATTGCGTCACTAGTAGGGTATTTGACATGCATCGCTGCATACCAAAGTAGATTCAGGCAGTGCCTTGAACCACTTTAGCCTTGCTTCCTGATGGTGAAGTCATCAATGATAGATGACTCCAAGGCTAAAATCATTCAAATGTAAAATTTAATTAACATTTGAATGACAGGTTCAATCTATCTCTGCCAAACAGATTACTCAATATTCTGAATCTGCTCGCGCATTTGTTCGATCAGCACTTTCAATTGCATTGAGACCTGCGTGGTTTCAATGGCGACAGATTTTGAACCCAGGGTATTCGCTTCGCGGTTCATTTCCTGCATCAGGAAATCCAGTTTTTTACCCATGGCACCACCGGCACTGAGGATGCGGTCCATTTCGGTGATATGCGATTGCAGGCGCGCTAGCTCTTCGTCCACGTCAATGCGCTGCGCGTAGAGCACAATTTCCTGACGCACGCGGTCGTCATCGGCTTGCATGGCTTCTTGCAGTTTGGCGGTGAGTTTTTCCTGGTATTGGCTCACCAGTGCGGGTAGCAGTGGTTTAACAATGCTGATTTGCTCACGCACGCCTTGCAAGCGGTCCAGCAAAACCTGCTTGAGCTTTTCGCCTTCACGTGCTCGCGCAGCAATCAACTCATCAATGCCTTGCGACAATCCGATTTGTACGCTTTGCGCCATGGCCTCGGCATCTGCCGCTTCAGTTTGCAAGACGCCGGGTAGTTTGAATACATCCACCAAGTTGATGGCTTGTGATTGTGGAAAATGCTGTTGCAACTCTTTTAGCGTTTGTGCAATTTGCGTCACCATCGCCGGGTTGAGTGCGAGTGTAGTCGCTGCCGCGTCGCTCTTGAGGCTCATCCGGCACTCGACTTTGCCTCGGCCGAGGCGGGTTTGTAGTTGCTCGCGAATTTGCGCTTCAAACTGGCGCAGGCTGTCTTCAATTTTGACATTGAGCTCTAGGTAGCGATGATTCACCGCCCGCAGTTCGATGAGCAGCAGGCCGCCAGGAAAACGGGCTTCACTTGCGGCAAAGCCGGTCATACTTAAAATAGGTTGGGTGTTTTTGGTTTGTTTTTCTGTGGTTTTGTTGGCAGTCATTATCGCGCTCCGGGCAAACGGGACGATTGTATCAAATGCGCTATCGATATGCGAAAATAGCACACAGATAAAAGAAACCTGCTTTTGTGCGTGCCGGGCACGCGACTGAATGCAGGGTTTCCCTTAAAAAAGCCATGATTGTGACGTTAAAGCGTTAGTGAAGCTCTCTAATAAATTTGATTTTGCCTTGCCGGTAGGCACTGCGCTGCATGACTACACCATTACACGGGTGCTGAGTCTGGGCGGGTTTAGTTTCGTCTATCTTGCGCAAGATCCGCAAAAAAACACCGTTGCGATTAAAGAATATATGCCGGTGACGCTGGCTGAGCGTGACGAACATACCCATATTCGCTCCAATGGCAAAAATGAAGCCGCCTATAAACATGGCATGAAGTGCTTTTTTGAAGAAGGCCTGGCGCTGGCGAATATCGAGCACAAGAATATCGTGCGTGTGAAAAATTTCTTCCGCGCCAACAACACTGTTTATATGGTCATGAAGTATGAGCGTGGCAAATCGCTGCAAGATTACATCATGGCGTTGTCGCAGCCTGTGCCCGAGAGTTTTCTCATCCGCATGTTTGTGGAGTTGCTCAATGGCTTGCGTGAGGTACACACGCGCAAATTGCTGCACCTGGATATCAAACCTGCCAATATTTATATCCGCCTGGATGGTTCGCCCATGCTGCTGGACTTCGGATCAGCGCGCCAGGCCTTGTCTGAGGTGACATTGGCGCCGACTTACACGCCGGGTTTTGCGCCGCCGGAACAATATATTGACCGTAAGCACCTGGGGCCATGGAGTGATATTTACAGCATAGGCGCCAGCATGTATGCCTGTTTGCAACGTGCATCGCCCCAATCGGCCAATGTGCGACTGAAAAATGATACGCTGGTGCCTGCGATTGAGCTTGGTAAACAGATATACTCTGAAAAATTGTTGGCGATTATTGATGAATGCATGCAGCTGGACTACCTGTTACGGCCGCAAAGCGTGTTCTCATTACAGAAAAAAATGATCGGCATCCGCGTGGCAGAAGATCCTCGTGGTTCGCTGGTGGATAAAATCATCAAGGTATTGAATAAACCGCTATGAAATTCACCATTGCACAAGGTAGCCGCCAGGGGCCACGGCCTTATAACCAGGACAGGCTGGCGTATTCTTATCACAGGCATGCCATTTTCATGGTGCTGGCCGACGGCATGGGCGGGCACCAGCATGGGGATGTCGCCGCTGAAATCGCGGTGAAAACCATGATAGAGGCCTTTCAGCGTGAATCGCAGCCTTTAATTACCCAACCTGCACAATTTCTGCGAGAGCAAATTGCCCGTGCGCATGATGTGATCGAAAATGTGCGCTTGCAAAAGCGCTTGCTTGAGTCACCACGCACCACCATCGTTGTTGCGTTGATCCAGCACAACAAACTGTTTTGTGCCCATGTGGGAGATTCCCGTTTGTACCTCTATCGCAACGGCCTGGTCGAGCACCAGACCGAAGACCACTCGGTGGTGCAATCGTTATTGCGTGAGGGAAAAATCACGGTAGATGAGATGGATCATCACCCGCACCGTAATAAAATTTATAATTGCGTGGGTGGGGATAGGCCGCCAAAAGCAGAGCTGGCCGCGCCTATTCCGCTGCGTGAAGGCGATGTCATTATGCTGTGCTCGGATGGTGTGTGGAACACCGTACCTGATATCAACATGGCGCAGCATATGCTGGCGGCAGATATTAACGATGGCGTGAACCGCTTATTGGATGATGCCGATGCGGCCAGTATTACCGTCGGCGATAATATGAGTGCCATTGCCCTGCAGTGGGGGCAACGTGTGACCAGCCCGTTGACGATTTCAACGCTGGATTTGCCGGTAGACGTCACCACCACCATGATGAATGAAACCACGGCCCCGCCCAGCCAATATGCGCTGGACCTGACCGACGACGAAATTGAAAAGGCAATTGCCGAAATACAGGAAGCGCTGGGCAGGACCCGGCAACTTATTAAATAACAGGAAGTTGTAAACCATGATCAGACCAAGCCAGCGCGCGAACGACCAATTGCGTGCCATCGAAATTATCCGCCATTACACCAAGCACGCCGAAGGCTCAGTGCTGGTGAAATTTGGTGATACACACGTGATTTGCACCGCCAGCGTAGAAGAAAAAGTACCTGGCTTTTTAAAGGGCAAAGGCCAGGGCTGGGTGACGGCTGAATACGGCATGTTGCCACGTTCGACTGGCTCACGCATGGACCGCGAAGCGGCGCGTGGCAAGCAAAGCGGCCGCACACAAGAAATCCAGCGCCTCATCGGCCGCAGTCTGCGCGCAGTGATTGACCTGCAAAAACTGGGCGAGCGCACCATCCATTTTGACTGTGACGTGATTCAGGCCGATGGCGGCACCCGCACGGCCAGCATCACCGGCGCTTATGTCGCCATGGTCGATGCCGTGTCTACCTTGCTGCAAAAAGGCCTGCTGACAGAAACTCCGATCAAGGATTCTGTAGGTGCGATTTCGGTGGGCGTGTATCAAGGCACAGCCGTGCTGGACCTGGATTACATCGAAGACTCTGACTGCGATACCGACATGAATGTGGTCATGACCGGCAACGGCGGTTTTGTGGAAATTCAGGGTACGGCAGAAGGCGAGCCTTTCAGCCGCGACACCATGAACCAGATGCTGGATCTGGCGGCCAAAGGCATTATTGAATTATCCAAATTGCAACAACAGGCGCTGGCACAAGGATAAATATGGCTTTGCCATTCAACAAACTGGTCATCGCCTCTGGCAATAAAGGCAAAATCCGCGAAATCGCGCATGTGCTGGCACCGCTGAATATCGAAATCGTCTCCCAATCCGAATTCAATGTGCCGGAATGCCCAGAGCCCTATGGCACTTTTATTGAAAATGCCCTGGCCAAGGCACGCCATGCCAGCCAGCACACAGGCTTGCCTGCGCTGGCCGATGATTCCGGCTTGTGTGTCGACGCTATGCAAGGCGCGCCTGGTGTGATTTCAGCACGCTATGCCGGGCCGCAACCGGCCAATAGCCTGCTCACGCAAGATGAACGAAACAACGATAAACTGCTCACAGTAATGTCACGTATCAGCGCGCGTCAGGCGTATTTTTACAGCGTGCTGGTGCTGGTGCGTTCACCGCAAGATCCGCAACCGATTATTGCCGATGGCCTGTGGCGCGGTGAAATTTTGCGCGAGTTCCGCGGCACCGAGGGTTTTGGCTATGACCCCTTATTTATGGACCTGGAAACCGGTAAAACGGTTGCCGAGTTACCGCTGGAAGTGAAAAGCCGCATGAGCCATCGCGGTCAGGCTTTGGTAAAATTGCTGCAAGCCTTGGAAAGAGTAAGTGTATGAAAAACGAATGGCCAAAATGGGTACGCGATGACGGTTCGGTAGTGTCTTGCACCGAAAAGGTCAAAGTCATGGCCGAAAATTTTGATGAACTCAAACAAATCGCCCAGGATGCCATGGAAGACGGCTTGCTGATGGAAGTCAGTGAAGAGCAGATGCGTGCTGCGTTGCATGCGCTCGTCGATACGCTGGTTAATCCCTACAACAAAATTTAAGTTTGCCGGGCTATTCAAGCATGGCAAGCCTCTCGCCGCAATCCATCCTCCAAACCGTCTTCGGTTACAACCAGTTTCGCCACCAGCAACAAGCCATCGTTGAGCACGTGATCGACGGGCGCGATGCGCTGGTGCTGATGCCCACGGGCGGTGGCAAGTCACTGTGTTACCAGATTCCCGCCCTCGCACGCGAAGGCCTGGCCATTGTCGTCTCACCCTTAATCGCCCTGATGCAAGACCAGGTCGAAGCCTTGCAGCAATTGGGCGTCAACGCCGCCTTTTTAAATTCCAGCCTCGGCGCTGAAGAGAGTAGCCGCATTACCCGGCAAGTCATTGCCGGTGAAATCAAGCTGCTCTACGTCGCGCCTGAGCGGCTTATGGTCAGCAGCTTTTTAAACATGCTGGACGAAGTACACCAGCATGTTGGCCTGGCCTTGTTTGCCATTGACGAAGCGCATTGCGTGTCGCAATGGGGGCACGACTTCCGGCCCGAATACCGCCAGCTCACCGTCTTACATAATCGTTTTCCTGATGTACCGCGCATTGCGCTGACCGCGACGGCGGATGCGCCTACACGCGCCGAAATCATCGGCCAGCTCAACCTCGAAAACGCTGCCCAGTTTGTCTCCAGTTTTGATCGCCCCAATATCCGCTATCACGTTGGTATTAAAAATAATGCCCGCCAGCAACTGCTCACATTTTTAGAGCGTGAACACGCTAACGACGCAGGCATCATCTATTGCCTGTCACGTAAAAAAGTCGAAGAAACTGCCGCCTGGCTGGTCGAAAAAGGCTGGTCGGCCTTGCCATACCACGCCGGCTTACCTGCGCAATTACGTGAGCATCACCAACGCCGCTTTTTGCGCGAAGAAGGCATCGTCATGGTCGCCACCATCGCCTTTGGCATGGGCATAGATAAACCCAACGTACGATTTGTCGCGCATTTAGACCTGCCAAAAAGCATGGAAGGCTACTACCAGGAAACCGGCCGCGCCGGGCGCGATGGCCTGCAAGCCAATGCCTGGATGGTCTACGGCATGGGTGATGTCGTCTCCATGCGGCAAATGCTCGATAGCGGCGAAGCCTCCGAAGAACGTAAACGGCTAGAGCGCTTAAAGCTGGATGCCTTGCTCGGCTACTGCGAATCCACCGCCTGCCGCCACCAGAGCATTCTGCGCTACTTTGGCGAAAGCCATCCCGGCGCTTGCGAACAATGCGATAACTGCCTGCATCCCGTTGAAACCTGGCAAGCCACGCAAGTCGCGCAAATGGCACTGTCGTGCGTCTACCGTACCGGCCAAAGATTCGGTGTCGGCCATTTAATTGATGTGCTGCTGGGCAAAGTCACCCCGCAAGTAGAGCGCTTCGGCCACGACAAAGTCAGTACTTTCGGCATAGGCAAAACCCTCAATCAAAACCAATGGAGCGGCGTCTATCGCCAACTGATTGCTGCGGGGTTACTGGAAGCGGATATGGCTGCCTACGGCGGCTTAAAACTCACCGAAGCAGCACGACCAGTATTAAAAGGCGAGCAAGAAGTCTGGCTGCGCCGCGATGCCGAACCCGAAAAACGCATGAGCAAAGCCGAACGCAGCGCCCGCGCCAAAGAAGCCTTTGCCGGTGCGAACGATGACCCGCTCTGGCAAGCCCTTAAAGCCAAACGTCTGGAACTGGCAAGAGAGCAGGGCGTGCCACCCTATGTGATTTTTCACGATAGTACCTTGCTGGAGATTCACAATCGGAAACCGCAGACCTTGGATGAAATGGGGCAGATTAGCGGGATAGGGCAGGCAAAATTGCAGAAGTATGGAGATGCATTTTTGCAGGTGCTTGAAGAAATGGCTTAAAAGCTATGAGTTGCCTTTAAATGACATCCAGAAATTTCGACTGAAGCTTGGGATTCACCTTTTGACTCTGATGGATTAAATTGGCTGTCATTGATATTTCTGCAATCTCAAGCAAGTTTTTATTGATAGAGACACCATCCTCCATAAACCAGCGCAGTACAGGTTCCAAATGCCAGATGCCACCCGCAGAGCTTTGATGAATCGGATTGGGAAACCGCTTTTTGGGATTGGTGATAATCTTTTGAATATTCTGTCGAGAGCAACCAATCACGCTGGCGATTTCAGTAGGAGTTACCAAGTCAGGTGATACCTCAATCAGTTCTGCGTCAGGGATAGCCTTTTTCACATCTGCAATCGCACTTAAAACGGCCGCATCAGCAGAGGCCGCTTCGCGCATAAAGTCGAGGGCTATCGCTCCCATTTTTCCCACGCCTATCGTTGCATCATCGCAGCCCGCTTCAAACAACGCATCTAAATATTGCGAAGCATCTGCGTTTTCATTGGTCAGGGCATATTTCAAAATAAACTCGTATTCCATCATCGCTCACCTATTTTTTTACCTTTGGGCAGGGTCTTAGTAGCGTCCCCATCTAATTTGCCCACGCATTTGTCTACAACGCGACGTAAAGCCTTAGCGTGATTCTCTGGGCTTCTTGGGGTACTCCAAATACTTGTCACACAAAACTCACCACAACGGCACTCTTCATCATTAAACGGGCAATACATCTTTCCCCAGCAATGCCCTCCGCCCACCGTGACTTTCCAATGTTTGGAGATAGCATATTCAATGGCCGTATTGATTTCTTTGTTTGGATGTTTGATCGTCATATTATCCCTGAGGATTTATGTTGTCAATCGACAACCTTTGTTTGTTAACAATGGTTAATATATCATCAGCCTGACAATCAAAAAAAGAGCGTTTAGAATTATCGGAAATTACAGATACCGATTAATCTCCGCTGTGCATAAGCCTTATGCTACGAAATGATTGTCTAAAGGAGCTTGAAATGAACCTAGATAAATTAAACCGAAGTGTTGTATTGCTTTGTCCAACATGTGGAAATACAGAAATGGAGTCGTTGAATGGCCCACACGATGTGTCGGATTTATTCAAATGTAATAGCTGCGAATTAACAATGACAAAATACGAGTTATTAAACTCAAATCAAGAAAATATAAATACTAATTTAGATGAAATGAAAAAATTAGCTGTAAAAGAAATTAAGTCTGAATTGGAAAAGATGCTTAAGAAGGCTTTTAAATGAAGGCGACGGACTTAATTCAATTAGTTTTTACGGCATTAGCATTTTTCTTATCGGTTTATGCGACGGTTAAAATTGTCAAATTTAATAAACGTCAAAATGAAATGGAAGAGGTGCAAGTTGAGTTAAACAAGCTTCTTCTTCGCAAAGAGACTAATGAAGCAATAGGCTCCTTTAAGGCAGAGTTAGGTGTTAATTTCATTAAGATGACTATTAACAACCATCGATTAAAAGTTTTTAATAGGGGCAAAGGCCCCGCTAAAAATGTAAGAATCAATTTTCCAGCGGGTAACGAAATGATCGTTCAAAGTGACGTAGAGTCAAAGTTCCCTTTAGAAGTAATGGAGCAACATCAATCTGTAGAGTTGCTCGCAGCAACTTACTACAGATCACCTAATAAAATGATTATTGAATTAATTTGGGATGATGATACTGGATTGAATCAATCAAAATTATTCTATCCAACTTTATGAATAGATTTCACCCTCTCTTTGGATTCGTAATCAAGAGCTATTTAAATAGGTGCTGAGTGAGCAATTACGAAGAAAGTTGGGAAAAATTTCTCGATCCTGAAGTTGTTAGGCCATCCCTTTTTATGGCAACAATGTTCATCACTACGTTTGAAATACTTAAAAACTCAATAGTTGATCGGATTCGTGATTTTTACTCAATTGGTTGGTCTGAGGACGGTCCAATTATTTCAAAAGATTACTATACGAAAGTTCTTACACGCAATAAAAGTCCCATATATGCATCACTCGGTTGGTTACAAGAAAGTGAAGCAATCGATGATGAAGATTTAAAAATATTCGAAACTTTGAAGAAGACTAGAAATGTTCTCGCGCATCAATTATTTGAAGCGGTTACGGGGCAGGTTAAGTCTGACCATACGGAACAATTTCCAGTTCTGTTTGAACTGCTCAGGAAGATTGAAGTATGGTGGGTAGTCAATGTCGAAATTTCGACGAATCCTGATTATGATGATGTAGAAATTAACGAAAAAGAGATTATTCCCGGAGCGGTTCTTTCTCTTCAGATGCTTTTTGAAGTTGCAAGTGGAAACACTGAGCTCCTTGAAGCATGGAGGAAAGAAAGCTCAAAAAGAGCTTCTAAGTAGTATTGCTTATTTCGTTGACTTAATAATATTGGCCGTGAACAACGGCTTCAAAGTCGGCCAAACATTCTCTAATATCTTGCGTTGAGCATTCACATTCGGATGCAGCCCATCCTCCAACACCAGATCACTATGCCCACTAATCCCATCCAAAAAGAATGGGATAAACGGTGTTTTGTATTTCTCTGACAAATCCACGTAAACCGCTTTAAAACCATTGGTGTATTTCGGGCCATAATTTGGTGGAATAAACATGCCTAGTAAAACCACCTGCGCATTGATCTGCTTGCTGGCCTGAATCATTTTTTCGAGATTGTTTTTCATTGCATCTAGCGGTAAGCCGCGCAAGCCATCATTTGCACCAAGTTCTATCACGACAATATTGGGCTTAAACTGCTGAAGCGCCGCAGGTAATCGACTGAGTCCACCGGCGGTTGTTTCACCACTAACACTGGCGTTGGCAACTTCGTAGGGCAATTGGTTGTCTTTCAATCGTTGCGCTACAAGACTCACCCAGCCTTGCTCTTTAGGGATGCCATAGGCGGCGGATAGGCTGTCTCCAAATATCAGGATTGTTTGTTTGGCTGCCGCGTCTGCCATGGCTAAGTTGGTAAACAATAAACCAGGTAACACGATTAATATCTTTAGAAATCGGAACATCATTAATGCAAAGCCCTTATGCTGTTGAAGCGCTGTCTTTAAGTAAATCCGTTGTCAGCAATGATACAACACTCCCAATTTTGACCAGTTTGAATCTTGCCGTACCCAGGGGTGAGCGGCTGGCGATTATTGGTAGCTCGGGGTCTGGTAAATCTACCTTGCTGGGGTTGTTAGCCGGGTTGGACACGGCAAGTAGCGGAAAGGTCTTGGTTGCCGGTAAAGATATTGGGCAGATGGATGAAGATGGCCGTGCGGCGGTGCGCGCCGAGCATATGGGCTTTGTGTTTCAGTCGTTTCAATTGCTGGGTTCGCTGACGGCTTTGGAGAATGTGATGCTGCCGTTGCAGTTGGCAGGTCGTCGCGATGCGCATGCGGTTGCGGTATCGGCACTGGAGAGCGTGGGCCTGGCAGCACGTGCGACGCATTACCCAAAACAGTTATCAGGCGGCGAGCAGCAGCGGGTAGCCATTGCCCGCGCGTTTGCGGCCAAGCCTTCTATTTTGTTTGCTGATGAACCGACCGGAAACCTGGATGTGGCGACTGGCGAAGCGATTATCAAATTGCTGTTTGATTTGAATGCGCAAAGCGGTACGACGCTGGTGCTGGTGACGCATGATATGAATCTGGCGAGGCGTTGCCAGCGCGTGCTGAATTTGCAGCACGGACAGCTAAAGGAAATCGTGCTCAATGAGATCACCATTGCTGACAATTCAGGAGCACATTAATGCTGGCGCTTTCTATAGCCTGGCGCCAGTTCCGCAGTTTGTGGTCTGCCGGTGAAATCCGCGTATTGCTATTTGCCTTGATATTGGCGGTCACGGCGACTACCTCAGTCAGCTTCTTTACTGACCGTATCAAATCTAGCATGCAAACCCAAGGCAACGTGCTGCTGGGCGCGGATTTGGTGGTGAATTCTGACCATGTGATTCCGGCAGCTTATCTGGCTGAAGCGCAAAAGCGCCAATACCAGACTTCGCAGGCGCTAGAGTTTTCCAGCATGGTGTTGAAGGGCGATAGTAGCGAGCTGGCTGAAATCAAAGCGGTAGAAGCTGGTTTCCCGCTACGTGGTCATTTGACCATTAGCAAGCAGGCAGCCACCGCAAAAGATGAATTAACTTCAGCAGAAATACCCGCCACTGGAACGGTTTGGATAGAGCCGCGACTGGCACAAAAACTCGCATTGAAGATAGGCGATGAAGTCAGCGTGGGTGAAAGTCAGTTCAAGATCGCGGCATTTTTGCTGCAAGAGCCATCGCGTGGTGGCGATATGTTCAGTATTGCGCCGCGTTTGTTGATGAATAGCGCCGATGTCGCAGCCACTGGTTTGGTGCAGTTTGGTAGCCGTGTGAAATACCAGTTGCTGGTGGCGAGTAAAAACGATGGCGCCGCGGCAAACCAGGCGATGGAAAACTACGCCGAATGGCTAAAACCGCAGTTGGCCAGAGGTGAGCGCGTTGATGATATCCGCAGTGCTCGCCCTGAAATGCGCAATGCGTTGAACAAGGCGCAACAATTTCTGGGCATTGCCTCTATGGTTGGCGTGATTCTGGCGATGGTGGCGATGTTGCTGGCGAGTATCCCCTATGTGCAAAAAAGCCTGGATGCCTATGCCTTGATGCGCTGTTTTGGCGCGACCAAAAAACTGATTACGCAGATTCTGCTCTACCAGACTTTGCTGCTCGCTTTGGTCGGTAGTGTCATTGGTTGCTTACTGGGTTTTGCCGCGCAATACGGTTTAGCGATTCTGGCAGGGCGACTGTTTTTGGAGACGTTGCCCGCGCCGAGCTGGATGCCGGTTTTATTGGGATTAGTCACCGGATTTGCCACCTTGCTCACCGTCGTCTGGCCACAATTGATGCGTTTGCGCGCCGTGCCTGCATTACGCATTTTGCGACAGGATCTGGAAGGCAATTTGCGCACCAATGGCATTGTGTTTTTACCGGCATTACTGGTATTGGCGGGTTTGGTGTTCTGGCATGCCGGTGATATCAAACTGGCGGGGATTGTATTAGCGACCCTACTGACATTAGTCGTGGTGGCGGGCTTTTTGGCTTACGCTGGCATGCGCATTGTCCGGTCGTTCAACGTCCAAAATTTCGGCATTATCAAACTTGGTTTAATGGGCTTAAAACGCCGCCCAATATTGACCATTGCCCAGGTGGTTGGTTTAAGCATGGGCCTAATGGCGATATTGCTGCTGGCAATGGTGCGTAATGACCTGCTGAAAAACTGGCAAACCTCGTTGCCGGCAGATGCGCCTAACCGTTTTGTGATTAATATCCAGGCTGACCAGATTCCCGGCATCAATGATTTACTGACTTCGCATGCCATCCAGCATGCCGATATTTTCCCCATGGTGCGTGCGCGGCTGGAAGCGGTGAATGGCAAGCCTCTCAATACCGACGATTACAAAGATGACCGCGCCAAGCGACTGGTGGAGCGCGAGTTCAACCTCTCTTGGGCTGAGCAGATGCAGGCCGGCAATGAGCTGGTAGCCGGGCAGTGGTGGCGTGCGGAAGATGCAGGAAAACCGCAATTGTCACTAGAGCAGGGCCTGGCAGAAACGCTTAACTTAAAGCTGGGTGATCAACTGACGTATGACGTGGCTGGCACCAAACTTAACCTGACCATCACCAGTTTGCGCAAGGTGGAATGGAACAGCATGCACGTTAATTTTTTTGCGGTGACACCGCCGAAAGTGCTGGATAACTACGCTGCCAATTACCTGACCAGTTTCCATTTGCCTGCGGGTAAGGAGGAAGCGTTGAATCAACTGGTCAGGAAATTTCCCAACTTAACCATTATCAATGTCGCCGCGGTGATGGAACAACTCCAGAGCCTGCTCAGCAAAATGAGCTATGCCATTGAGTTTGTTTTTGGCTTTAGCCTGTTGGCTGGCTTGGCTGTGTTGTATGCGGCGTTGATGGCGACCCGTGAAGAACGTGTGCGCGAAAGTACCTTGATGCGGGTACTGGGTGCTTCAAGAAAACAGGTCATTCTCGCCATGCTGGTGGAATTTTTATGTATAGGCATACTCGCCAGTGTCGTCGCCAATATTTTCACCAATGTCGCTGCTTATTACCTGACGACGCTGGTGCTGGATATGGAATACCAATTTAACGCCTGGTTAAGTGTGCAAGCCTTGCTGGCGGCGGTTGTGCTGGTGCCATTCTCTGCCTGGCTGGTTGCACGCAATCAGTTTAACCAAGCACCCAGGGTGTTGTTGCAAAGCATATAAGCCAGTGCTGCGTCACCGTTACGCGTTAAAATACACGCATGATCCCGATTTATCCTGCCAACAGTTTAAGTGACGCGCCATTACAAGGCGATGTCACCTTGAGCGGCCTCACCAATCCGCCGCCACTTTCGCTGTATATCCATATCCCCTGGTGCGTGCGCAAGTGCCCTTATTGCGACTTTAACTCGCATGAGGCACGCCAGGAGATCCCGGAAGCGGCGTATGTCGATGCCCTAATTGCAGATTTGGAACAAGCCACACCACTGGTGTGGGGTAGAAAAATCCGTAGCATATTTTTTGGTGGTGGCACCCCCAGCATTTTCTCGGCTGACGCGATTGATAAGATTCTGAGTCATGTGCGTATGCTGACGCCGCTGGAATATGATGCCGAAGTCACACTAGAAGCCAACCCAGGCACGGTGGATATCGCTAATTTCAAGGGCTACCGTCAGGCGGGCGTGAACCGGGTGTCGCTGGGTATCCAGAGTTTTCAGCCACAATACCTGAAATCACTAGGCCGTATTCATGACCGCGAACAAGCATTGGCTGCGGCTGAGTTGGCGTTAAATACCTTTGATAAGGTCAATCTGGATGTGATGTACGCCTTGCCAGAGCAAGGCCTGGAGGATGCATTGAAAGATGCTGAAACGGCTTGCCAGATCAAACCGGCGCATTTGTCGTTTTATCACCTGACGCTGGAACCAAACACCCCGTTTCACCGCACACCACCGAGTTTGCCGGATGATGACACTAGCGCCACCATGCAGGAAGAAATCGAGAAGGTGCTTGCCAGCCATGGTTATCAGCATTACGAAACATCGGGCTTTGCCCAGCCTGGTCAGCAGTGCCAGCACAACCTCAATTACTGGACGTTTGGCGATTATCTTGGCATTGGTGCGGGCGCGCATTCCAAGCTGAGTTTTCACGACAAGATTATTCGCCAGAGTCGGCATAAGCATCCTAAGAAATATCTTGAATCTATTGCCACGGGGCGGATGGTGGATAGTGAGTGGCAGATTGGCCGAGAGGATTTGGCGTTTGAATTTATGATGAATGCGCTGCGGTTGGTGGATGGTGTGGAGGCTGGGTTGTTTCAGCAACGTACAGGATTGCCGTTGAGGAGTATTCAGGCCACTTTGCAGGCGGCACAGGAGCAGGGATTGTTGGCGCAGGGGAGTGGGGTGATTGCGCCGACATTGAAAGGGCAACGGTTTTTGAATGAGTTATTGGGGATGTTTTTGCCATAACTCCTGGCTTTAGCAGGCGTTTGAAAGGTTGCTTTTCGCCTTTACGGCGACCATTCTTTCTTATGCTTGTCCATAAGAAAGAAGGCAAAGAACAAGACACCCCAACTTCCGCTTCATCCTTGCGCTACTCGGTTTGCCGGGCGGTCATCGAAACTCGCCCTAGTGGCTTGCACACTGCGCAAGCCACCGCGGAACTCGAACAGCCGATGACCGAAAGCTCCCGTCAACCCTGCGTTGCTCGGCGCGGCAGATGGGGGCCCCGAACACCAGGCGCCACCACTAGTGATTTTAAGAAAAGAATCTGGTTTTTGAACCGTCCACATTGATGCAGTGTGAGTTTGGTGAGATGAATCCCATTCCATCACGCTGAGTAGCGGAGACATAATAAGAGTAGAGGGAGCGACTGTTTGAGCTCCGCGGCAGCTTGCGCAGTGTGCAAGCTGCTAGGGCGAGTTTCGTGACCGGCTTATTTTGTTGAGCAACGCAAGGGAGCCGTCAGGCCGTGATGGCTGGGTGTCTTCCTCTTTGGTTACTTTCTGGGGGACAAGCACCAGAAAGTGACTCGCCAAGAGGCGAAAAAGACGTAATGAATTTCGTATGTATTATGATTACTGCTTAGGCTGTCTTTCTTCCAAAACACCCCAAACCAAACTCAACACTAGCAATAAAATCGCACTCGCTACAATCACCGCTAACTGCGGTGTTTGATAAAGCCTCTTCACCGGCGTCCTTGCAATCGCCCGTGCATTGGCCTGATATGTTCCTATTAAATGCGACTTTAAAGCCGCAATCCGCTCTGTTAAATGCCCCATAGAAAAAGAATACCCTTTTAACGAGAGCTCTTTTGGTAGGCTCAATGTAGGCAAGTGCCAGCTTGGCGATGTTTGCTGCGATGCTTGTGTGAGCTGGACACTCATCACCAATCCTGGCGTGACAAAAGCTTCAGTATCGACTTCATCGGCTTTTTTAATGCGGTGGGTGAGGGTATGCAGGGTCTGCGCATTGGGTACGGCGATGAGTTGCGCGGTGCCACTGCGTTCATCTGGGCGCAACAAGATGCCGCGACTGCGGCTGAGGGTAATGGATTGCTGCACAAAACGCTGTTGTAGCACCGGGCTTTGCGGATAAAGCTTGGCGGCCAGGCTGTTGACGCTTTCGCCAGGGAGCAGTGGCCACAGCATGGCTTGTTCATGTTTGGGGTTGGCGATGCCTAGTGTTGTATTCATGGCCGCGGCATGCGTGGGCTGGTTTACCAGTAGGCTGAAAGCGAATACCAGTCCCATCATCACCGGGTATGATTTGTAGTTACTCGGTCGATGATGGCGGTGGGTCATTAGCTGCCTATTTGTTGCCTGGCTTGGGCGATGGCGCGGCGCACTTGTTCTGGCGCGGTGCCACCGGTGTGGTTGCGGCTGGCGACAGAGCCTTCTAGCGTCAGCACTTCAAATACGTCGTCGCTGATGGTGTTGCTAAAGGCTTGTAACTCGGCAAGGCTGAATTCAGCCAGGTCACGGCCTGATTCCACGCCCGCTTTCACGGCGTGGGCAACCACTTCGTGGGCATCACGGAACGGCATGCCTTTTTTCACCAGGTAATCGGCGAGGTCGGTGGCGGTGGCAAAGCCTTCGAGTGCGGCCTGGCGCATATTGTCGGCTTTGACGGTGATGCCGCGCAGCATGTCGGCGTAAATCTGCAAGGTCACCAGCAAGGTGTCGGCGACATCAAACAGCGGCTCTTTGTCTTCCTGGTTGTCTTTGTTATAGGCCAGTGGCTGGCCTTTCATCAGAGTCAGCAGGCCGATTAAGTGGCCATACACGCGGCCAGTTTTGCCGCGCACCAGCTCTGGTACGTCAGGGTTTTTCTTTTGTGGCATGATGGACGAACCGGTACAGAAGCGGTCGGCAATATCAATAAAGCCGAAGCGCGGGCTCATCCACAAAATCAATTCTTCAGAAAAGCGCGACAAGTGCATCATGAGCAATGAAGCGGCGGCGTTAAATTCAATGGCAAAGTCACGGTCAGACACCGCATCCAGCGAGTTCTTGCACACGCTGTCAAAACCTAGCAACTCGGCCACCAGTTCGCGCTTGATCGGGTAGCTGGTGCCTGCCAAAGCGGCCGCGCCCAATGGCAAACGGTTGATACGCTTGCGGGCATCGGCAAAGCGCTCAGCATCGCGGTTGAGCATTTCAAAATAGGCCATCAGGTGGTGACCAAAGGTTACGGGCTGCGCCACTTGCAAGTGCGTAAAGCCAGGCATGATGGTGGCGGCATGTTGCTCGGCCAAATCCAGCAATGAGGTTTGCAGGGCGCGGATGCCCGCGATGGCATCATCGACCACACTGCGCAGCCACAAGCGCACATCGGTCGCCACCTGGTCGTTGCGTGAGCGGCCAGTATGCAGACGTTTACCGGCGTCGCCGATTTTTTCTGTCAGGCGTCTTTCAATGTTCAGGTGCACATCTTCCAGGTCCAGCAGCCATTCAAACTGGCCGGCCTCAATCTCTGCCAGAATCTCACCCAGGCCGCGTTTGATATCCTCAACATCCTGTGCGGAAATAATGCTTTGCGCACCCAGCATGGTGGCGTGCGCGATCGAGCCTTGAATGTCGAATGTGGCCAGGCGCTTGTCGAAATCGACAGACGCTGTGTAGCGTTTGACCAGCTCGGCCACCGGCTCATTAAAACGGCCGGACCATGCCTGGTCTTTTTGGTGCAAAGATGACTGTGTATTGGAATTGGACGTTGTCAAAACAAAAATTCTTTCTGCCAGAAATAGGGCGCACAGCGTGTGCTTGCGCCAGTGGCACTTAATACTTATGATGCTGGCACGACATTATAAACGAACATCACGCCGTGCGTAAAAGTAGCCGCATCCCCAATTTTCGCAATCTGGGCATACACTTACGTGTACTGTTGCTGCACCTGTGTCTGTTGGCGCTGCTGACAGTATATGACGGCCAGTCTGGCTGGAATGCGGCTTTGTGGGCCAATGACCTGGCGCGCATAGGCAGCCAATGGTTGCCGCCACTACTGCTGGTGATGGGCGCTTTGACCTTGGCCTATCCGGTGATTAGCCGCTGGCCGTATCGGTTTGCCCTTGCGGCGATTTTTGTGCTTACCCTCAGCATCACGGCTTTATCGGCGTATGGTTACCAGCGCTGGATTGCACCTTTGACGGATGCGCAGTATTGGCAAGTCATGTTGTTATGCGTGGCCGATGCGCTGGTGTGCTTGTATTACCTCGATTTGTTGCAGCGTGCCTATTCGCCAGCGATTGCCGAAGCGCGATTGCAAGCTTTGCAGGCGCGTATCCGCCCTCATTTTTTGTTTAACAGCCTCAATGCCGCCTTGTCCTTGATACGTAGCCAGCCGCAACGTGCGGAGACCGCACTTGAAGACATGGCCGAACTGTTCCGTGTGCTGATGGCGGATAACCGCGAGCTGGTACCGTTGTCGCAAGAGATTGCCTTGTGCCAGCAATACCTGAATATCGAGAAACTACGCTTAGACGAGCGCTTGCAATGTGACTGGCAACTGTCTGATATCCCTGCCGAGATGATGATTCCTCCGCTCATTTTGCAGCCGTTGCTGGAAAATGCGGTGTATCACGGCATAGAGCCGCAGGCACAGGGTGGGGTGGTGGTGATTGAAATCAACCCTAGCGGCAAAAGTTTGCTGTTGCGTATCAGCAACCCGCTGCCGCCGCGCAGTGATAAGTCAGGGGGCAATAAAATGGCGCTGAAAAATATCCGTGAGCGTTTGCGCCTGCACTACGACCTCGAAGCGCAATTGCGCCAATACGAGGCCGATCAGCGTTACATTGTCGAAATTGTCATCCCGACACGGCCCATGTCTGAGGTCGTCCATGGCTAATCAGCGCTTGCTCATTGTCGATGACGAGCCATTGGCCAGGCAGCGCTTGCGCGACCTGGTAGGCGATGTGGGTGGCTACGATGTGGCAGGTGAGGCGGCCAATGGCGTTGAGGCGATGCAATTGCTGCAAGACACTGCTGTCGATATTGTGCTGGTTGATATCCGCATGCCGTTGATGGATGGCATTGAGTTAGCGCAGCATTTACGCGGCCTGCCACAACCGCCCAAGCTGATTTTCACCACTGCTTATGATCACTATGCGGTGCAAGCATTTGAGTTGAATGCCATCGATTATTTGCTCAAACCGATACGTGGTGAACGCCTGGCCGCGGCGCTGGCCAAAGCCAGGCCACTACAGCCGACCCAGTCACAGGCTTTGCAGCCATTGCAGCAAACGCATGATTACCTGAGCATACACGAGCGCGGCAAGGTAGTGCTGGTGCCGATTGTCGACGTGCTTTATTTGCGGGCGGAACTGAAATACGTCACGGTACGCACGCGTGAAAAAAGCTATCTGCTTGAAACCGCGCTCAATCAGCTGGAACAAACCTATGCAGCGCAGTTTGTGCGTATTCATCGCAATGCGCTGGTAGCGCGCAATGCGATTAGCGGATTTGAAAAACAACGGATTTCTGAAGGTGAAGATGCCGGGGAATCGGCATGGGTGGTGCTGTTAAAAGGGATTCCAGAGACACTGGTGGTGAGTCGTCGCCACCAGCATGTAATTAAGGCCACCTGATGGTGGCCTTTTTTCATTACTTTTTTTGATTATTTTTTCTTCTGTGCCTGATCAATGACCTTGGCAGCCCAATCGCGACCGCCCAGGCCAAAGGCAATCGCCAATGCCAGGAAGACGGCACCAAAGACAATCACAAACAGTGAGTGTATCAACTGCATGCCGATACCCAGTTGTTCCAGCGCAATGAAAATTGCCAGGATCTGGATGCAATATTCAGCAGAAGTGCTGATGATGAGTGCTTGTTCAAACTTGATACTATGCAGCCAGGCAAACACCAGGCGGTTAATAAAGCGTGCAAACAAGGTGCCGAAAATCACCACCAGGATTGCGACGATAATGTGTGGCAGGTAACTGGCCAATTCTTTGAGCAATGAAGCGACTTCTGTCAGGCCCAGTGAGTTGGCACCGGTGATGACAAACAGCAGAATCACCAGCCAATAAACTACCTGGCTGATAATGCCACTCAAGGTGACTTTATAGTTGGCACTGCGCATAAAGGCTTCAAGGCCGGATTTTTGTGCAAAAGTGTCAAAGTGTGAAATTTCAAGGATGCGTTTGACGCCTAGCCTGACCGCTTTGGCGACCAGCCAGCCAAAAAACAGGATGACCATGGCAGCGAGTAATTTGGGTACGAAATGGACCAATTCGACCCAGAATTGATTGAGAGAAGAGAGAAAAATTTCGAGTTGGTATTGCATGGATAGTCCTCCATTTTTATCATTGAATAGCGACTTTTCTAGCCACTTCGGGTTGCTATGCAGGCATCAGCATAACTCAATCCGACTGCCTTGGCGAACAAAAGGTTCGGTGGTGGTGCGTCTTCGCCCAGCATGTCAAGGACGCAGATGTCAGGCGATGCCGTGTTAAAATAGTGCACTAAATTCGTTATAGGTCATATCGTTGTGAGTACATTCAACCCTCCAGCCAAGCTAGTGATTGCCTCACGCGAGAGCGCGCTCGCCATGTGGCAGGCCAAGCATATCCAGGCCAGATTACAGGCCTTATATCCACAGTGTGATGTCAGCATTTTAGGCATGACCACCACCGGCGACCAGATACTGGATTCCCCGTTGTCACGCATAGGCGGCAAGGGCTTGTTTGTAAAAGAGCTCGAAAACGCCCTGGCAGATGGTCGCGCCGATTTGGCCGTACACAGCATGAAAGATGTGCCCATGCATTTGCCCGAGGGCTTTGTGCTGACCGCCACCGGTGAGCGCGAAGATCCACGTGATGCCTTTGTGTCTAACAACTATGCCAGCCTCGAAGAACTGCCTGACGGCAGCGTGGTGGGGACCTCCAGCCTGCGTCGTCAAAGCCAGATACAGGCGCGTTTCCCTACGCTCAAAATCGAATCTTTGCGTGGCAATGTGCAAACACGCTTGCGTAAACTGGATGAAGGCCAATATGCGGCGATTATTCTGGCTGCGGCCGGGCTGATACGCTTGGAGTTAGGTGACCGCATCAAAGGGTTTATCGATCCGGCAGACAGTATTCCTGCCGTCGGCCAAGGTGCCTTAGGCATAGAAATCAATGCTGCACGCACTGATTTGAGAGACATTCTGGCGCCGCTAAACCACCAGGACACTGAGTTGTGCGTGCTGGCCGAGCGTGGCTTTAGCCGCGCATTGGCAGGTAGTTGCACGGTGCCACTGGGCGCATATGCCACCAAGCAGGGCGACACCATCACCATGCAGGGCTTTGTCGCCAGCGTTGATGGTAAGCAGATGCTCAAGGAAACCGTGACTGGCCAGGCGGCTGACGCAGAAAAACTGGGCCAGCAATTGGCGCTGCAACTGGTTTCACGCGGTGCCGATAAAATTCTGGCGACGCTGGACGGCGTGAAATGATTCAGTCCTTGGCCAATCCCTTGGCCGGGGTGCATATCGCGGTGACGCGGCCACCTGAGCAAGCCACCAAACTGACTGCAGCGATCACCGAGGCGGGCGGTACGGTCATTTCCTTTCCCTTGCTGGATATCAAAGGCCTGGAAGGCCTGGGCAATTTTCATGCGGCGGTCACGCCGCTCAGCCAGTTTGATTGGGCCGTTTTTATCAGTACCAATGCTGTGCAACATGGCATGCCTTTGTTGCAACAGGCCGGTATTTCACCCACCCTTAAATTTGCCGCGATTGGCCCAACGACCGCCGCCAGCCTGCAAGACTTTGGCATTAAAGCCGTACTGACGCCGAGCGAGCGCTTTGACAGCGAAGCCTTGCTGGCGTTACCTGAGTTACAAGATATGCAAGGTCAGCGCGTGCTGATTGTACGCGGCGTGGGTGGGCGCGAAGTGCTGGCCGACACCTTAAAGCAGCGCGGTGCGGAAGTGGTGTTTGGTGAATGCTACCGCCGCGTAAATCCGCAACATAATGCCCAAATGTTGCAGCAAGCCTATGCCAACGGCCAATTACACGGCATCGTTGTCACCAGCACCGAAGCCTTACGTTTTTTGCTGGCGCTGGCTGCTGAGGCTGACTGGCTAAAAGCTACCCCTTTATTTGTGAATCATGCGCGCATCGCCGAGCAGGCGCGTGAATCTGGGTTGACCGCGTTCAGCGCAGACCAGTCTGGCGATGTCGCCATGCTGCAATTACTGACGCAGCATTTTCATTAGTCATTTTCCCATTTCCCAGAAAAATCACTTGACAGAATAAACTAAATAACTAATTATTTAGTTATATGAAAACTGTGACCCAAGTTCCAGCACCCTGGAATGCCATTTCGGAGCTCTTTGTTGCCCTGGGCGATGCCCATCGGCAGCGGATTTTGCTATCGTTCGAAAAGAATGAGCGGCTAACCATTTTGCAAATTGTCGAGAGCTCACAGCTCAGCCGCACCGCCGTGACCCATCATTTAAAAGTGCTCGAACGCGGGGGTGCTTTGCAGAGTGAAAAAATCGGCCGCGAAGTCTATTTTTGGGTCAATCAGCCATTCATGCAGCAAGCACTACAAAACGTGCTGGACTATATTAAGAACGAAATATAAAAATAATTTAACCGGGAGCAAACAATGTTGGTCAGTTTATTAAGGGGTGTGTGTCGTCTACTGTTTCGGGTACGTGTCACCGGGCTGGAGAACGTACCGCAGGAAGACAGGTTGTTGATTATTGCCAACCATGAATCGTTTCTGGATGGTTTGTTATTGGGCCTGTTTTTGCCCAAACGTGCGACCTTTGTTGTACATACCGGTGTGTTGAAGAATATTTTCTTTCGCTGGTGGTTAAAGCTGACACCGCATTTATCTGTAGACCCTGCCAGCCCGCTGGCCATGAAAAAGGTGGTGCAGCGCCTCAATGCCGGTGAAAACGTGGTGATTTTCCCTGAAGGCCGTATTACCCTGACGGGCGCCTTGATGAAGGTGTATGACGGCCCTGGTTTTGTGGCGGCTAAAACCGGCGTCAAAATTTTGCCCGTGCGCGTAGAAGGCGCAGCCCAGTCCTATTTTGGCCGTTTGTCTGATGTGCATCCACGCAAGCTGTTACCACGCGTAACCCTGAAAATTTTACCACCGACTGAAATCCGCATTGAGCAACATGGCCACCATGCGCCGCTCACGGCCAAGCAACGTCGCCGTATTGCCGGTGAATCCATGCGCAGCATCATGCAGCATATGCTGTTTAAAACCCAGCAAAGCAAAAGCCTGTTTGAAGCATTTCTCGACACCATGGATAAATACGGTGCCAAAACGCGCATCATCGAGGATATGAACCAGGTGGAAGATACCTATCAGGAGGTACTCAAACGCAGCCTGGCGCTGGGTCGTATTGCTACCAAAGTGAGCCAGCCTGACGAAGCGGTAGGCGTATTGATGCCTAATATCACCAACACCATGGCACTGGTGCTGGGCATGAGCGCCTTTAAAAGAATTCCTGCCATGCTCAATTACACCGCGGGTGCGGATGGCATGCGCAATGCCTGCATCGCCGCCAATATCCGCACGGTGATTAGTTCGCGCAAGTTTATTGAAGCGGCCAAGCTCGAAGAAACCGTCGCCAAAATGAGCGATTTGAATATTGTCTACCTTGAAGACCTGCGTAGCCAGTTTGGCATGCTGGACCGTGCCTGGCTCATGGGTTATGCCTTGCTCTACCCGCGTGCGGCGATGGAGCCGGTAGCCGCCGAGGATACCGCGGTGATCCTGTTCACCTCGGGTTCAGAGGGCAAACCCAAGGGCGTGGTGCACAGCCATAAAAGTATTTTGGCCAATACGCACCAGATCCTGGCGACACTGGATTTCAGCCCCGCAGATAAATTTATGATGGCCCTGCCACTGTTTCATGCCTTTGGCTTTACCGGTGCGCTGCTGCCTTTGCTCAACGGCATCCCGCTGTTGCTGTTCCCGTCCCCGCTGCAATACAAATTGATCCCGGAAGTGATTTACGACAAAGGCTGCACGGTGTTTTTCTCCACCAGCACTTTTTTGGGCAATTACGCCAAATATGCGCACCCGTATGACTTTTATAAATTGCGCGTGGTGTTTGCCGGGGCAGAAAAGCTCAATGAAGAAGTCCGCAAGATTTACCACGAGAAGTTTGGTATCCGCATTTTAGAAGGCTATGGCACCACCGAGTGCGCGCCTGTGGTGGCGGCCAATACGCCGATGGCTAACCGCAATGGCAGCGTCGGCCAATTTTTCCCGGGCATTGAGCATCAATTAACCCCAGTGCCCGGCATTGAAAAAGGCGGCTTGTTGTTTGTCAAAGGCGACAACATCATGCAAGGCTATTACTTGTACGACAACCCGGGTGTGTTGGTCGCGCCTAAAGATGGTTGGTATGACACTGGTGATGTGGTGGAAGTGGATGCCGAAGGGTTCATCCATATCAAAGGCCGTGTCAAACGCTTTGCCAAAGTGGCCGGTGAAATGGTCTCGCTGGAAGTGGTCGAAAAAATTGCCAACACCGCCGCGCCAGAGCAGCAACACGCAGCCACCACCGTCGCAGATGCCAGCCGCGGCGAAAGCATCGTGCTATTCACCACCGATGCCAAACTCAAGCGCGAAGACTTGCAGATTGTGGCCAAAAACCTGGGTGCCCCTGAAATCGCGATTGCGCGTAAATTAGTCGTGGTCGCGCAGATACCGGTGTTAGGCACAGGTAAAACAGATTATGTGACCTTGAAGCAAATGGCGGAAACGGTTGCATGAATCGCAGGCAATTTATGATCGCTGGCGGTGCCTTGCTCTGTGCCGGGCTCACTGAGGCCGCTTGGAAATATGTGCCTGACAGTGGGTTGAAACATCCATGCGGTGAGGCTTTTCCTGCTTCACTGCGCGACCATGACACCTGGAAAGTGCTGTGGCAAGGCATACGGCCCGATCAGGTGTGGGATGCACATGTCCACCTGGTCGGTGTCGGCGATGCCTCGAATGAGACCTGGTTTAATCCGGCCATGGATGAGTGGCGGCATCCTCAGCTCAAGCTGCAAAAGTCATTTTATATGAATGCAACGTGTGCCGATCCTGCACAAATAGACGTGACATCAGTGAGTCGAATGGACGCGTTGGCACAAGCATTACCACCAGGCATGAAGCTGATGTTATTTGCGTTTGACTGGCATCGTGATGCGCAAGGAAAAATTCTCAAGCAACATTCTATTTTCCATATTTCCAACCAGTATGCAGCGGCGATTGCCCAACGGCAACCAGATCGCTATGAATGGGTGGCGAGTATTCACCCATTCAGGCCAGATGCCGTAGACGCACTTGAGCATGCCTGGGCACATGGTGCCAAAGCCATTAAGTGGCTGCCTTCTGGCATGGGCATAGATCCAGCCTCTGCCAAGTGCGATGCTTTCTACAACAAGGCGGCAAGTCTGGGCATGCCTATTATTAGCCATACAGGCCAGGAGAGTGCAGTACCTGGCGGTGACCAGGCCTATGGCAACCCGCTTCGAATGCGGCGCGCGCTCGATCATGGTGTGAAAGTGATTCTGGCGCATTGTGCCAGTGATGGCATGGATCAAGACATGGATCATGGCAACCGCAGTGTGCGCAGTTTTGATTTATTCACCCGCTTAATGGATACGCCCGATTACCAAGCCCTGTTGTATGGCGATATTTCAGCCACAACACTGATTAATCATGCCTGGGTCTTGCCAGAGTTAATCAAGCGGCAGCATTGGCATCCAAGGCTGGTACATGGGTCAGACTATCCGCTACCTGGCATCATGCCACTCACAAACTTAAACACCTTAGTTGCAAATGGCTGGTTGAGCGAGACACACAAGCCGTTTCTCATGACTTTAAAAAATCACCATCCCTTGTTATACGACTTTGCGTTGAAGCGGTTGCTGACTATCAACGGCCAAAGTTTCTCCCCTGTTGTTTTTGAAACCAGACATATTTTTGAGCGAACATGACCAATCCATTTAATTTACTACGCCAGCAACGCTTCGGCCCCTTTTTCTGGACGCAAGGTTTAGGTGCGTTTAATGACAATGTGTTTAAAACCGCCTTGATCACACAAGTCGCGTTTAACACGGCCAGCCTGACCACACTGGATGGGGCGACATTGGCGACCTTGTTGCCTGGCTTGTTTATTTTGCCGTTTTTCCTGTTTTCGGCTTCGGCCGGGCAGTTGGCGGATAAATACGAGAAGTCAAAGATTATCCGGCTGGTGAAGGTGCTGGAGATTTGCATCATGCTGTTTGCCAGCATTGGGTTTTTAAGCCGCAGTTTGGTCATGCTGGCACTGGCGCTGTTTTTAATGGGCGTGCATTCCACCTTGTTCGGGCCGGTGAAATACTCTTATTTGCCGCAGCATTTACAACCTACTGAATTGACCGCGGGTAACGGACTGGTTGAAATGGGTAGTTTTGTGGCCATTTTGCTAGGGCAGGTGCTGGGCGCCTGGCTGGGGAGTTTGGAGCAGCATGCGATGTTTACCAGCTTGAGTGTGTTGCTGGTAGCGATTTCGGGTTATCACCTGAGCCGCGGTATCCCGTTGTCGCCTGCACCTGTGCCTGAGATCAACATTAACTGGAACCCGATCACCGAAACGATCAAGAATGTGCGCATGTTCTGGGCACAGCAAACTTTGTGGGTAGCGATTGTGGCGATTTCGTGGTTCTGGTTTTTCGGTGCGACCTTGCTGGCACAATTTCCTAACTTGGCAAAAAATGTGTTGCAGGGCAATGAGCGAGACTTTATCAGCCTGCTGTCGATTTTTTCAGTCGGCGTCGGTGTGGGCTCTATCTGGTGTGAAAAGCTCTCTAAGGGCAAACAGGAGTTGGGCCTGGTCATGCTGGGGGCAGTAGGCATGTCTTTGTTCACCTGGGATTTTGCCACTACCGCCAGCAGTATCCAGCAGCAGTTATTTGCCCAACCAACACTCGGTCTACATGCACTGGGTCTGTATGCACTAGGTGGCATTGATTATTGGCGCATGTTGCTGGATGTGGCTTTGCTCGGCGTGAGCGGCGGCCTGTATATTGTGCCTTTATATGTATTGCTGCAAAGCCGTGCCGAGGTTGGCTACCAGTCGCGTGTGATTGCGGCCAACAATATTATGAATGCCTTGTTTATGGTGCTATCGGCCGGATTTTCGGTGTTGCTGTTTGGCATGGGGGTGAGTATTCCGCAATTGTTTGCCATCACGGCGGCAGTCAATGTGCTGGTGGCGATTTACCTGTGTTTCCGCCAGCCGGAATACTGGCACAGCGTGCGTGATTACCTGCGTGGTTTGAGAGGCTAAGCATGCGTCGCATCGTCGGAGTAGGATTAGGCTTGATCTCGTCGTTTGCCTGTAGCGAGCCTGGTAGCGGTCAGCTCGGCTTATATGCGCAAGACCAGTTTCAAACGATGCATGGTGATTGCCAGCCATGTCAGGCCTTGCCACAAGCCTTATGGTATTTTCGCAATGAAACTTTTGCCTTACCGCAAAGTGCTGCATCGGTGACGCAGTTTGACGCCAGTAAACGTGGCGTTGACGATACGCAAGCATTAGATCTGGACGCATTACCCGCCTTGGTGTGGACTGGCACCACCCAGCACTGGCCAGCGTTGAATTTGAATGCTGAAGCCACTACAGTCACTAGCCTACAAGGAGATCAATTTGGCCTGAAATTAGTGCCTAAGATCGCCAGTAACCGCTCATATTGGAACGCTGCGACCAGCCATTATCTCAGCCAGGGCCCGTTGGCGATCCGTGGCGAACTGGAGGGGCAAACGCTGGTGGCGCGTACGGTCTGGCCGCAAGCATTTAAACTCGACCTCACGACGAGCACACAACCTCTGCAAGCAGGTGAAAGCCTGCAGTCGCTGGTGCAATTTGCCCATGGCGGCGCCCGTAGTCCATATCTGAGTCGTTTGTTATGGGAGAAGTCGCCCGGCATCGCGCAGCAATCATCCGGCAAAGCAGCGTTGGGGATTTTGTTGAATGGCGCACAGGGTGATGATGACGAAGCGCATGGCGGGCATTTTGCCTTGGCAACTGGCAGGGTAGGGGCTGATGGTGCTTATGATGCGTGGCTGGTGAATAATTATTACAACCTGGCCAGCAATAGCGAGAAGGGCATTATTGCCGGGGTGACGCCGTTTGATAAATATATGGGTGACCTCAATAGCGGACAATCGTTTTACCGCCCTTCGTATATGCTGGTGGCTGTATTTAGCCAGCCGCAGATTCCGCAACAGGTACAAGCGCTCAGCAACCGGGTGTTCCAGCATTTTTACCGCAATGATTTTGTCTATGACCACGCGCTGGAGAATTGCGCAGGTATCAGCATCGACACTTTGCGGCAGTTGGGCTGGCAAGTGCCCAAGCGCGGGGTAGAAAGCCTGCTCAAAGCCAGTGCCGCTTACTGGTATGTGGCGGCGACTGAGCGCAGCTTGAAAAAAGGCCGCGCCATTTATGATTACCTCAATACTGAAATGACCAGGCTGTTTCCGGCAGTGGCATTTGATGCGATTGGCAACGACCTACTTAATATTGCGCACACTGGTGATCAGTCAACACTGACCTCAAACACCATGCAAGCCATGACCGAGCAGCTGGAAGCCATTTATTTTGTGCGCATCCCGCAAATCCCCTCCAGCCGGGCCGATGGCCTGGCGCCGGTATATCGTTTTGCGCAATACCTGCAACAAGCCCCGGCGGATAGAAGCCAGTGGAAAATCATCCCGGTAACGCCTAACCCTTTGCCTGAGCCGTTGAAAGAGACGCTGGCACGCCAGCCAGAAGCGCCTGCGTTATTGCCGCTACCAGCAATTCTGTTTCTGCTAAGTGTGATTGGGCTTGTATGGGTATTGTTAAAAGGACTGCGGCAGTGGCTAAGGCGCGCTCTTCCTACAGCAAAATAAGCCAGGCACGGATAAGCAGGCTTCATGATTCCCTTTTAAATAAAAATGCCTCACTACATTTTCTATTTAAGGACAAAACATGAACAAATTACTAATCACATTATTGGTTTCCGTGATTTCCATGACGTCTTACGCTGCTGAAAGCAAGGATGATGGCGCCACATTGGGGACTTCTAAAAGCCCGCAAGTCGACAGGCAGCAAAGCCGCACAGATAAAGGGCCGATTGGTGGCAGTCAGGAAGGCGTGCCTAATGATGCTAGCAACCTGGGCAATGCAAATAGTCCTCAGGTCAAAGACCAGAACCAGCGTACCGAAAGGGATTCGGCAGATAGACCCATGAAAAGGCACAAAAACAAAGTGTTGAGGAACAAAGACGAAAAGGCCGGAACGACACAGGGTAATCCTGTGCAACCGACTGAGTATGAGGCTGCACCACCAGCGACAACGCAATAAGCAGTTTGCTGGCATGATCTTTTTGTTTTAAATGCTGTCTGACTGTTTCAAATAAACAAAAAGAGTAAGCACATGCCATTAGCCTTGAACCGAAAACTCATCCTCACCGCGATAATTTGTTTGTTGCTTTACCAGGTCGGCACCTGGATCACGATTGTGGCGGGTGCTGTGTGGGGCGCCGGAGCGGCGGTGATTGTCGCCGTGGTGTCTTATGTCTGCGCACGCCTGGCGAAGCGCGGCGCAACCAGCACCATCTGGTTTTTAATTCCTACCTTGTTGTTTACGGTGATTCCGCTACTGGCAAAAGCCTGGAGTTTATTGTCCAGCCAAACCGGCATGCTCGATATGCTGGTCGATTTAGTGCCGTTGCTGGTGGGGTTTGTGATTCCGGTAGGTTTGCTGTCTGTGGTGTATTTAGACCTGCGCAAAAAGTCTGTTTTGCCTGAGTAGCTTTGGCCCTGCGCTAACAATCGCGAATAACCCGTTATAATCACAGGCTTGAATCAATCTGATTAAGCAACCATGCAATCAAGTTACTTCGGCAAGCCGCGTTCCACTTCAAAATTATGGGCCATTGGTCATTGGTTTGGCCCTTATGCACCGCTCATCGTCATGTTTATCAGTGGGCTGGTGTTGCTTTCCCTCACTCGCCTGGGCCTGGTGGCCTGGAAATGGGAGCGCGTACAAGCGACGGGCGAGTTATGCCAGATTCTGCTGCAAGGCGTGCGCGTGGATATCATCCAGCTCGGCTTGCTGGCCATTATTCCTGTCTTGCTTTCCCCGATTTTAGCGACGCGCAAACTGTTCAATATCTGGCGTGGTTTCACCTACTGGTGGGTGTTGCTGTCACTGGTGTTGCTGGTGTTTCTGGAGGCGGCCACGCCTGGCTTTATTCTCGAATATGATGTGCGCCCTAACCGTATTTTTGTGGAATACCTCAAATATCCGCACGAAGTGTTTGGCATGTTGTGGCAAGGCTTTAAGACCGAGCTGATATTTGGCCTGGTGATGACGCTGATTGCTGTTGCCGCCGTTGCCAAATTGCTCAAACCCTGGCGCCAGGCTGAAGCCAAATGGGCGAGCCCGGCCGTGTGGCTGGTATGGCCATTGGTATTGGTATTGACCGTGCTGGGGATACGCTCAACGTTAACGCACCGCCCAGCTAACCCGGCGTTGTTTGCCATTACGCAAGACAGCATGGTGAACAGCCTGATCCTGAATTCTACTTATTCGGTGTTTTACGCCGCCTACAGTTTGCAGCACGAAGCCAAATCGAGTGCGATTTATGGCAAGTTGCCGCGTGAAAAAATCTTTGCCCTGACTGGCGCACAAGAGGCAGATATTCCCACGCTGACGACATTGGTGCCTAGCGTCAAACGCGATAAACCATTGAACCTGGTGATTTTGCTGCAAGAAAGCCTGGGCGCGGGTTTTGTCGAGTCGCTGGGCGGCAAGCCGGTGACGCCTAACCTGGAAAAACTCAAGAACGATGGCATCTGGTTCACGCATTTATATGCGACCGGTACACGTTCTGTGCGTGGCATTGAAGCGGTGGTGACCGGTTTTCAGCCGACACCATCTGATAGCACGGTGAAACTGGATTTAAGCCAGAAAAACTTTTTTACCCTGGCCTCTTTGCTGTCCACACGCGGTTATTTGACCGAGTTTATTTATGGCGGTGAAGCGCATTTTGACAATATGCGCAGCTTTTTCATGGGCAATGGTTTTCAGCAGATTACCGATCAGCCGGATTTCAAGAATCCGGTATTTGTTGCCAGCTGGGGCGCATCAGATGAAGACTTGCTGAATAAAACCCATGAGCAACTGATGGCACATCATGCCAGCGGCAAGCCATTCTTTACGCTGGCATTCAGCTCTTCTAACCATGCGCCATTTGAGTTCCCGGATGGCCGTATTGAGCTCTATGAACAGCCCAAAGCGACGGATAACAATGCGGTGAAATACGCCGATTATGCTATAGGCGAATTTTTTAAAAAAGCCAAGGCCAGTCCTTACTGGAACGACACCGTATTCCTGGTGGTGGCTGACCACGATATTCGCGTGCGTGGTGATTCGCTGGTGCCGATTGAGCATTTCCATATCCCGGCCCTGATTTTGGGCGGTGCCGTGCAGGCGAAAACGGTGGATGCCATTGCCAGCCAGATTGATTTGCCGGTGACGGTATTGTCGTTAATGGGGATAGAAGCACAACATCCAATGACCGGGCATGATTTGTCGAATGTGAGTGCTGACTACCGTGGCCGCGCTTTAATGCAATATAACTACAACTTTGGCTGGATGCAGCAAATGGGGCCAACGGTGGCAGAGAACGAAGTGGTGGTGCTGCGCGAAGGCAAGCCCGCCGCCTTCGGTCATTACGATCCGGCCAGCAAGCAATTGCAAAATACAGCCATGCCTGCGGACGGTGCGGCACTGGCCGAACGTGCCTTAGCCAACAGTTTGTTACCAGCATTGCTCTATAAAGAGCAGCGTTATCGCTTGCCACAATAGGGATCGTTTTGAATAAAGCACAACCCTCGATGCTCACGCGTCAGGTCATGATAGATGGCCTGAAATACATTGCGGCGGGTGGACTTTGGCTTAAAAACAGCCATCTGCCTGCGCTTAACCATGCTATTCCTGATGACTTTATCGGCCTCTGCGTGGCCAGCAATGCAGACCCGGTCACCGATGACTACGTGCTTGCGCAATTACAGACATTGGGTGTGAAGCGTGTGCGCCTGGATATCAGCGACGATGATGCTAGACCTTTCCAGGAGCGTTTTTTAAGGCGATTGCTGGCGGCGGATTTCTCGGTCACGCTGCATGCGGTACAGCCTTATGAAGCTGCTAAAAATATGCGTAACAATGAGGCGCAGGCCAGCTGGAAGCAGTTTGTCAGTGAACTGCTGCAAAGCTATGCGACAGGCATTGCGGCGCTGGAAATAGGCAATACGGTCAATCGCAAAAAATGGGCTGGGTATGACATGCCAGGCTTTATGATTGCCTGGCAAATTGCTTACGACCTGGCCAGAGAGTATCAAGTGGTGGTGGTTGGCCCCAACATCCAGGACTTTGAGCCCTTGTATAACATCAGCCTGCTCAAGACATTGGGCGCAGAGCGCCGGCTGCCGGATGTACATAGCAATAATTTGTTTGTGGAGCGCGTGGTCGAGCCTGAGTTGGCAGATTTCCGTATTCTCAAGCATAAATGGACGCGCGTTTTCAAATTTAACCTGATTAAAAAAGCCAAGTTGCTGCAAAAAATCGGTGATGACCTGGGCGTGCCTACGCTGGTGTCGCCCGTGGCATTTTGGGCGATTTTTCGTATCAAGCGCCGTTTTCCGGATGGGGCGCAGAAGCAGGCCGATTATGTCACGCGTTATTTCACGCTGCTCGCGGCGGCGGGGGCGTTACGACATGCCAATTGGGGAGCATTTGTCTGTCATCGTGAGGGCCTGATTGATGACGGTTTGAAAGATGCTGATTATCCGGCATTGGAGCGCGTGGCTTACTATAAATCGGCCGATGGCGTGGTGGCGGATTACCAGCAGAATCCGAGTTTTGCTGCTTTTAAAATGGTCAGTTACTGGTTGAATGGCGCACAGTATATTGCGCCAGTCAGCACCGGCAATGGCCTCGAAATTCATCGCTTGCAACAACATGGGCAGGCCGTGCATATTGCCTGGACCGTGAATGGCCAATGCGCATTGCTGGCGCAGATTTACTCACCGCACAGTTTGCAGCAAGCGCAGCTATTTAACCGCAATGGTGAGCGCGTGCATGACCAGACCATGCTGACGGAGTCACCGCTATACCTGGTGTGGCCACAGGCCGAGCAGATTGTGTTGCGTACGACGCGGCCAGTGCTAGATGGCACCGTGATTCACGCGCATATCGCTGGGCAACAGTATTTCCCTATTCAAGAGAGCGATTGGCGCGGCATGATCCTGGCAACGAATGCTGAGCAAGCACAACAGTTGTGGCAGACCTGGCATCCTGAGGCATTGCAGCCACCTGCTAAAGCAGAGGCCCTGCGCCATGCCAGAAACGCTATCTGGTCACTGCCGGATCCGCGAGATGTCACGCAACAAGTGACGGTGAAAAAGCCAGTGCGCATGTACTGGCACAAAACCTGGCTGGACAAACATAAACCGAGCAAAGCCAAGCGTAGCTGGAATGGGGCGATGGAATTGTTGCGCCGAGGCGTGGGGACAGCGATGCCGCTCGCTTATATTGAACATGCTAATGACCCGACCTTGCGGCGCAATTATTATATTTCTGCGTTTGTACCGCACGACTTTGCTATCTCAAAAGCGTTTCTGGCGTTTAAACAGGGCGAAACCGAATTTGAAGGTATTACTGCCGACACCCTGTATCATGCCTTTGCCCGTTTCTGTTTGCATATGCATAACTCAGGCATTTATTTCCGCGACTTTTCTGGCGGTAATATCCTGGTACAGCGGCAAGGCGAACAATTGCACTTTGTGTTGATTGACACCGCGCGCCTGCACGCAACGCCAACGGCGACCATGATCAAGCAACGCCTGGCTGATTTGACGCGGGCGCTACATAAGTTACATTGGGATGGCCGCAAGCAGTTCTTGCACATGTATCTGGGCATGACTGGGCGCCGCCTGGCTTGGAAGTTCTTGTGGCCGTTTTATGTATATGACTTTAAGGTGTCACTCAAACGCAAAGTGGGCCGTAAAGGCATGCGCAAGCTGTTGCGCTACATCAAATCGCGCTTTGCTTAAGTGTTATATCAGGCCACACTCATGAAAATCATGAATGCATGTTGCGTAGTTTAATCACGACAAGCGCAGCGGGCAGTTTTAATATGGTCACACGTTGATAGCAATCGCTAAAACGAATTCAGGATAAAGGAGAAATGACTATGTGGACTAAACCAGCTGCTACCGAAATGCGTTTCGGCTTCGAAGTTACTATGTACGTTATGAACAAATAATTTGTTCTTAATGACATAAACGGGCGCTCAGGCGCCCGTTTTTATTTTCTGCAATGCTTGTTAATAGTTGATCTGGCCAGAGAGATACCAGCCAGTCTGATTGTCTTTGTTGGCAATGCGGCCGAGGTCAATGTAGGCGCCAGTGAGCGACACATTGCGGTGTGGAAACCAGGTCATAAAAATATCGTAGGCACTCTGTTCTTTATACACGGACAAGTTATTCGGCTTGTCGCGAAACTCTGTGCCTATCAGCCAGTTATCTGACAGCATGACCGCTGCAGAAACCGCTGGTAGAATGCGGTAACTATCATGCTTGTCGCCGCCAAAGCCGAGAATGCCAAACTGGTTGGCCTTGGTGGCATGCAAGTTGGCATTCAGCAGCAAGTTATAGCCATTGATTGCGCCTAAAAATAACTTGCTGGTCGCGACATAATAATCAACCCCACTGCGGTCGCTGGCACCGAGTAGTTTGGGCACAAAGTTAAAATCTTCGTTATATTTATACTGGGCGCCGATTGATACCTGCGGTAGCCAGCTATCCTGTTCGTAAACGGCATCGCCCAATACGCGCAATTTAATGCCCAGCGTATTCAAGCGGATCCGTTCCCCTGGCACCGTATCACTTAAGCCAAAACGTGCCTGGCTGGCACTCACTTCAACGCGGTTGAAAAAGCCCAGTGAAACACCGGTGGTATCAAGTTTGAAGTCACCACGCGTTTCAGCATGCGTATAAAACAATGAGCCGCCAATTTGCTTGTCGGTGCCATAGCCACTGATGACCGCCCACGGCATCAGGCCGCCACCCGCCGCACCTTCAATCTGAGTGACGCCGCCGGTGGCTAACAGGCGATCGCCCGCATTGGCCATCATCGGCAGGGTAGCAAAGGTAAGTATTGCCAGCACGCGCGGCAAATGTGATGTGGGTAATCGCATACAAAATCTTTTGGCAGTTAGTTGTCGTATTGTTTCATTGTCACGATAAGAACAATTGCTAAAAAAGAGCCGCATTGGCTGGGTTGATTGACGCTTCATGACGCTGCTGGCTCGCGTAGTATGCGATAGTCGACCCAAGGAATGGAGTATGGAATGCGTTTTTATGTTTTGGCGATTGCCTTGTTTTTGTGCGGTTGCCTCGCACAACCCAAGCCAGAGGCGAGTTTGTTTGAGCGCATTGGTGGCCTGCCCATGCTGAGCAGAGTCTCCAATCAAACGCTGGATATCGTCAGCAAAGATCCGCGTACCAGCCGCTCGTTTAAAGACGTTAAAATGAAAGCCCTTAAAGAAAGCCTGACCAATTTTTTGTGCGTGAAAACTGGTGGTGCATGCGTGTATGAAGGCGAAACCATGAAGAACTCACACGCAGATCTGCATATCACCACGGCCGAGTTTGAACTGATGGTAGAAGTATTGCGCGAACGGCTGGATATCAACGGGGTCGGTACCAGAGAAAAGAATGAATTGTTGAAAATACTGGCGCCTATGAAGCGCGATGTTGTGACTAACTAAATCACTTTGCAAAGGACATTTATGGGATCTGCGATTGTTCGGTTGAGATGGATGCTTGTGCTGGTGTGGGTTGCCATGAGCCCATCCGTGCCAGCTGCCGAGCTGACACTGCTGGTCAGCGATGCCAGTGGTAAACCGGTCACAGATGCCGTCGTGGCGTTGTATGACGGCAAAACGCCGGCGGTGAATCCAAATGCGGCGGGCAAAATTGTGCAAAAGAACAAAATGTTCAATCCTAAAGTGACCATTGTGCAAACGGGCACCAGCATCAATTTTCCGAATGAAGACACTGTCCGCCATCATGTGTATTCTTTTTCCCCCGCCAAAAAATTTGAGTTAAAACTTTATGCAGGTGTGCCCACCAATCCTGTGCCCTTTGAGCAGGCCGGGGTGGTGACCTTGGGATGCAACATTCACGATTCTATGGTAGGGTACATCTATGTCGTGGATACGCCATTTTTCGCCAAAACAGACGAAAAAGGCAAAGCCGTCCTCAAGTTAAACGACGGGCAATACAATTACCAGGCCTGGCTGCCGGGCCAGAACAAACCTGGCGCAGAACAAAAGATAACCATAGAGGGTGCGACTGAAGTCAAAATCACCCTCCCATAACAACCACACTGCATGATCAAGTTCAAACATATACGCTCGCGCATCGCTTTCACATTTCTGACGGTGGTGGTTGCCATTCAGCTGGCCGGGCTGCTTCCGCTTAAATATGCCCTGAGTAAGCATGCCGATACGCTGGCCGAAGAGCAAATCAATGTCGGTGAGCGCGTATTTGTGAGCTTGTTGCAACATAACACCCAAAGCCTGAAACAGGCGACACAAGTGCTGGCGGCAGACTTCGCTTTTAGGGAGGCCGTAGCGACGAATGATGCCGAGACCATCGAGTCTGCGCTGGAAAGTTACCAGGGCCGTATTCACGCGCAGATTGCCTACTACATCAGCAATAACGACAACCTGGTGATTGGCACCACGGATAATGAGCAGACACTGTTTGGGGCAAATGCCAAAGAAGATGCCAGGCAAGCGATGCTGGAAAACCAGAGTGGCACGCTTAAATTTGATATCGTAGCAGGCAAGCCCTACCAGTTGATTACGGTGCCGGTGAAGGCGCCGGAGACCATAGGCTGGATTGTCATGGGTTTTGCCGTGGATGGCCGCCTGGCTGACCAGATCAAGCAGTTGACGCACCTAGACGTCACTTTTGTGCAAAAAACACATCAGCGCGACTGGCAACTGGTGAGTAGCACTTCCACCCCTGAGCTGTCTAATTTACTGGTGAAAACCGTGGCCGATATTTACCGGCAAAAGCTGTCGCTACACAGTGTCGACCTCAACGGTCAGGCCTATCATTTAAAAATCCGTTCGCTGCATGAAACCAAAGACGATGCCTTGCTGGTGGTGTTGCAAGGCTCGGTTGAGCCTTTCACACAAGACTTGAGCACGCTGTTTAAGGTGATGGTCTTATTGACCTTTATTGGTGTGCTGATTTTTGCGGTGCTAATCTGGTATGTGTCACGTAAAACGACCGAGCCAATAGCCGCGCTGGTTAAAGATGCCGATAACATTGCTATCGGTGACTACGAAAAAGAAATCCAGGTGAATAGCACCGATGAAGTTGGCCATCTGGCCAAAGCGCTTAACAGCATGCGCGAAGCGGTATTGCAACGCTCCTTGCGTATCCAGCGTCTGGCGTTTAACGATGAACTGACCGGGTTATCCAATCGCCTGGCATTCAACCAGGGCGTGCATCAAGCCATCATGACACACGCTGACAGCAAGCAAAAACTGAGTGTCATTTTAATTAATATCCATCGATTCAAACCGATTAATCAAACATTGGGGCGTGATTTTGGCGATGACTTGCTGCGTCATGTCGGCCAGGTATTAAAGCAAAATGTCCTCGGTGAGCAAGATATGGTGGCACGCCTGGACGCGGATGAGTTCGCCGTGCTGTTGCAACAAACCGACCAGGCCAAAGCCACACGTTATGCTGACAAGATTCAGCAGGTATTTGAGCGACCAGTCAGCGTGCAAGGGCAGGCGATTGATGTGCGTACCGGTATTGGCATTGCCTTGTATCCCGACCATGGCCTGGATGAAGAGTCATTGTTAAACCATGCAGAAACGGCCTTGCAGGAATCACGGGCCAAAAAATCGCCCTGGATAGTCTATAACACGGCGCTGGAAATCGATCAGTCAGAAACCTTAACCCTGATTTCTGATTTGAAAGAAGCCATCCAGCATGACCAGTTGTTACTGTATATCCAGCCCAAGATCGACGTGACAACACGCCGTGCCCTCGGTGGCGAAGCGCTTATCCGCTGGGTGCATCCTGAAAAGGGCATGATTTTCCCCGACCAGTTTATTCCATTTGCCGAGCAAACCGGTGTAATCAGTGACCTGACCAACTGGATGTTGCTACGTGCCTGCCAGGTGTTGGCGAGCTTTAAAAAGCAAGGCTTGCACATCACGCTGGCGGTCAACCTGTCTACGCGTGACCTGAATAATATGGAATTGCCGACGCAGATTGGCCATTTATTATCTTCCCATGGCCTGGATGCCAAGTCGCTGAAGCTGGAAATCACTGAAGGTAGCTTGATGCAGGACCCCGAGCGCGCCGAGGTGGTCGTGAAAAAGCTGGCGGCAATGGGGCTGCACCTGTCGATTGATGACTTTGGCACAGGCTATTCATCGCTGGCCTATTTGCGGCAATTGCCAGTACAAGAGCTCAAGATTGACCGTTCATTTGTCATGTTTATGGACAAGAATAGCAGCGATGCCAGCATCGTGAAATCGACCATAGACCTGGCGCATAACCTGGGGTTGATTGTGGTGGCAGAGGGCATAGAAAATGAGTTTGTGCTCAATCAGTTAGCCAGGTTAGGCTGTAATGAAGGCCAGGGTTACTTTATTGGTAAGCCGATGCCGGAAAAAGACTTTTCTGTCTGGCTGGAGCGCTGGGAAGGCCAAAACGAGATCGATATTGATATAGGCGATGACCTGTCATACGCCATTAATCCGCTGGATATCGACCAGCAACCACCAGATCCTTTCAAGCTGGATACGCTCGGCGATTAAGCGCAGCTTGCCAGTAAAAAGCCTCACTACACGTGGGGCTTTTTACTGTCTGCTGATAAGTTTTACTGATATTTCCCATAAAAACATTCAATTTTATTTCAGCCAATATCGGGTTTATGATGGCTACTCATATACATAGGAGATTGAGATGAGCCAGATCAGAATGCATAAAAAAGCAAACTTCATTGTTCATTATGTGATCAATTTTTTCACAAATAGCCATTAAATATGTTGCTATTAAATAGTGTGCTATTTATAATTGGAACATATGAATCAGCAAGTGAAAAGCAAAACACCGATATTGCAAGAGCAGCTGTGCTTCTCTGTATATTCGCTGTCATTGGCGATTAACAAGGTTTATCGACCATTGTTAAAAAAGCTGGACCTGACTTATTCACAGTATCTGGTCATGCTGGTATTGTGGGAAGGTGATCAGCGCACAGTGAGTGATATCGGTGAGCAGCTATTTTTAGACTCGGCAACGTTAACGCCGTTGTTGAAGCGGTTAGAGTCTGCGGCGCTGGTGCAGCGCATACGCTCTAGCCAGGATGAACGCCAGGTGATTATTTGCCTGACCGAGCAAGGTCGGCAATTACGCCAGCAGGCAGCCGCGATTATGGACGACATGCTATGTGCCATGGGTTGTTCGCTAGAAGAACTGGGTGCCTTGCGTGAACGCTTGAATAGCTTGCGTAACCATTTGATTCAGCACGTTGCCTAGGCCCCGGGCAATTAAAAAAAGCGGGTGTTCATTTTTTTGATATTTAAGTAGTGCACGATTTAATTTTGCGTTATTAACCTTGGAACACTTTTAACAGAAGGGAATGAAGATGAAAACAAAAGCCATCCTAAGCGTGTTGTTTGCAGCCGCTTTTGCCGCCACGAATCCAGCCTGGGCGGATGATAAACCGGTGACCGAGCAATTGGTCGACACCTTGACGACACTCTCTGGCGGCCCGCATGCAGGCTATCGTGCCAACCATGCAAAAGGCGTGATGGTGGAAGGTACATTTGCGCCAACGGCGCAGGCGGCAGGTATTAGCCAGGCGGACCATTTCCAGAAAGCCTCGCCAGTGCTGGTGCGTTTTTCTAATGCCACCGGCGTGCCAAATATTCCTGACGCTAATGGTAACGCGTTCCCTAAAGGCATCGCCATTCGCTTTCAATTGCCAGATGGCACGGCGACTGACATTGTAAGTATTTCGGTGAATGGTTTTCCGGCCGCCACACCAGAAGACTTTTTGGGCTTGCTCAATGCGGTGCGTGATTCACAAGGCAGCACGGCCAAGCCTAGTCCGGTGGAGCAGTTTTTAGGTTCACATCCGGCAGCGCTTAAATTTGTGACCACACCCAAACCAGCACCTGTGAGTTTTGCCACACAGCCATTTTTTGGTGTGAATGCATTTCAATTTACCAATGCAGCAGGTAAAGCAGTCTATGGCCGCTACCAGATTGTGCCGGTTGCAGGCGCACAATATTTAAATCAGGCGGCAGCTGACAAAGCGGCGCCGGATTATTTGATGACGGATATCGTAGAACGCGTGCAGGCCAAAGGTGTGCAATATAAGCTTTTTCTGCAATTGGCTGAGCCAGGGGATGAGGTGAACAATGCGACCGTGGTATGGCCAGACAGCCGTAAAACGGTAGAGCTGGGTACGCTGACCTTGAATAAAGCGGTGGCAGATAGCAAAGCGGCAGAAAAACCGATTATGTTTAACCCGCTGCAACTGACAGACGGTATTGCGCCTAGCCAGGATCCGATCTTGCTGGCACGGCCAACCGCTTATGCCGTGAGTTTTGGCAGACGTTTAGCCCATTAAGTTTTAAAGTGAGTCCTGCGCGGCCGGGGTGTCAGGCCGCGCATTTTTTTGTGGTTTAATTGGCTACAAACGTAATGGCTTTGCCGTTAATGCAATAACGCAAGCCACTTTCGGTTTTGCCATCGGGAAACACATGCCCCAGATGCGCGTCACACACATTACATTTCACTTCAACGCGCTGCATGCCGTGGCTTTCATCAGCAAAGTAGGCAATCGCATTGCTGGTCAACGGTTGGTCAAATGAGGGCCAGCCAGAAGCGGATTCAAATTTCTGCCCGGAATCAAACAGCACTTGCTCACAGCAGGTACAGGCGTAGCGCCCTGGCGTAAACGCGACACACATTTCAGAAGAAAACGGCCGCTCGGTCGCACTCAGGCGGGTAATCGCAAATACTTCATCATCCAGAATTTCACGCCAGGCGCGTATGGATTTTTGTAATTTGTGATCGGGCGCCAGGTTGCCTTCTCTGGCGAGTTTGAGAATATCTTTCCATTTCAACATGATGTTAATCCATTAGCGATGATGCACGGCACAGACGACAAAAAATGCTTAACCAGTGGTTTCCCCTGTCTTTTTCAAACATACAGGTGCGGCACTGGCAGATAGACTACAGACTATCGAGTATAACATTATCGCAATGGTTCGCCAGGCAGGAGGCTTCCCGTGATCGTCAGACCCAGACCACATTTATTAGAGCTGTTTTTTATCATCAAAGGTTCGATCGTGCTCAGGATCATGCCGCTACTGGTGTTTGTGGCGACCTTGTCTGCGGCCGTGGTGTCTGTGTATGCCTTAAGGCCAGACTGGTTGCCCAAGTTTGATGGCGGGCCGTTTGCATTGCTGGGCATTACCTTGTCCATCTTTCTCGCTTTTAGAAACAATGCCTGCTATGAGCGTTGGTGGGAGGCGAGAAAAATCTGGGGTGAGTTTATGCTCACAGCCAGAAACCTGGCGCGCTTGAGCCAGATTCTAGATCATCTGGATGGCAGTCTCAGCCAGTCACGCAGGCAACTGCTGGAATATAACATCGCTTATGCACATGCGTTGCTCTTGCAACTCAGGCCTGGCGATCAGTTGCCAAAGATCACGCGGCTGTTGCCTGCAGAAATCGCTAGCGCATTTACCCAGAGCAAAAATCCGCCTGAGGTTATTTTGCGCGCGATGGAGCGTATTCTCATCGAAGCGTTAAGGGATGGTCGCATTCAGCCTATCCAGTTTAACCTGCTTGAGGAGTTAATTCAGAAACTGGCGCTGACGCAGGCGGCTTGTGAGCGTATCCAAAATACGCCGATTCCATTTGGCTATACCTTGCTGTTGCATCGCACCGCGTATACCTTCTGCTTTTTAATGCCATTTGGTTTTGCCAACACCTTGGGCTGGGCAACGCCATTTGTGACTGCGCTCGCCGCTTACACCCTGTTTGGGCTGGATGCTCTGGGCAATGAGTTGGAAGAGCCTTTTGCGCCGATTGCTAACGCATTACCGATTAACGCGCTGACCGATTTGATTGAAATTGAGCTCAGGGAGGCATTGGGTGATGAGGCGCTACCAGCCTCACCGGTGCCGAAAGACTTTGTATTGATGTAGCAATCGTAGATACGCACCGCTGTGAGTGGTGCGTATGCATACTTTAAAAGATTAAATTAGAAGTCGAACTGGGCACGCATGGTGATCGCATCTTCGTGATCAAACGTGTAGCTTTTATTGGTGCTGCTTGCAGGCGTGGTGACGGTCACAGGTGTATCAAAGTGAGTATGCACATAGTTAGCGACTAAACGCACATAAGGGGTCAGCATCCAGTTCGCGCCAATCGTCCAGCTATCGAACTCATTTGAACGACCAGCAGCCAGGCGCCCAGTGCCCGCGGTATTGGTGGTCACAAAGTCACTGCCATCAAATTTGCTGTATCGCGCGCCCAATTGCAATGCACCCCAGCCATCGCCACCCCAGGCAAAGTCCTGCTTGGGACGCAAACGCCCAAACATGCCGTCTTTATAGGTGCTGGCAAATGTTTCACCTGTCACTATCCAATTGACGCTGGCATACCACGCGGTCAAGTCACGATCAAAGTCACTGCCATCGAATTTTTCATGGATATGTTCTGTTTGAAATTTGAGTGGTCCGTGTGCGAGCGCCAGTTCATAACCCTGGCGGCTACGGTCAACTGCGCGGGTGAAGGTGTCTGTGGAGAACACGGTATAACCACGGCCTTCTGTTTGCACATTGAGGGTGGTAATGCTGCCAGGCTCTTGTTGCCCTTTGGCATAAAAGCCACCGAGGTGAACCACGCTGTCTTTCCAGTTTGCGAATTGAGCAATATTGCCAACGACGCGTACTAAAGCGTCTTTGTTGTCATATTTGGCATCTGTTTCATCACCATTGGCTGTGGTCGTATTGACGCCTTTACCATCGGTCCACGACGCGTTATAAAACAGGCCGGGGATCGGCTCGCCGAATACCATTACACCACGGTCAAAGGTCGGGCCTAACAAATAGTCAGTCGAGCCACGTTCTTGAAAGTCAGTAAAGTTGGCATTCATTGCCCGCTCAAGGCCATAAAAAGGTTTGAACTGGCCAGCACGCAATTTAAAACCGTTAAAGTGGATATAGTCGACGTGCGCATACGTTAAACCCACGCTGCCATTGTTTGCGGTGCCGCTATATTCTGCTTCTAACCTGGCTGCAAAGTCTTTCATTGCGACATTGGCACCCAAACGCGCACGTCTGATATTGAATGTATCAGGCGCGGCAATGTCGGGTGCAAAGCTGCGATAGTCGGCTTGCACGCGACCGTTAATGCCGAGCTTCCACGCACCACTGCCATCTTCAAAACTCAAGCCATTTTTAAAATTGGCATATACCGGTTGACCTGTAGACTGCCCGCGCGCTGCCTGCAGCGTTTTTAACTGATCTGCCATAGCCTCAATTTTTGATTGTTGTTCACGCAATTGCAGTTTTTCTTCTGCCGCGATGGAATGTGGCGGTTCGATGGGTTTGCTGGAGTTAACTTTTAATGCTTTCAACTCATTCGCCAGCATTTGCATTTGCTGCTGCTGCGCTTCCAGCATCTGCTGTAATTGTGCAATGCGAGCATCTGTCTCTGCGTCCGCCCAGGTGGGTGTGATGCTTAAACCCAGCATCACTGCGCTGACTGCAGCGGTGATTTTTTTAACGCGTGAAAAAGGCGCTTGTTGGCCTGTGGCAATGCATATTGCCTGATCTTTTACATGGTTCACTAAGGTTGTCCTCTCGTGATAAATAGGGTGTCTTTAGTCGATGACCTCTATTCTTGTTTTACTTATGCGCTGAACACGCAAGAATAGCGGTCAATTCGCTGCGGGGATTCTAGCATCGCTATATTCGTGCAGGAATATCGGTAAAGGTATATTGATCTGGATAATCAAGATGGATTTTGGCACAGCTTGATTTGAAAGCAGGCGCTAAGAAGAGTAGCGTTTGTTACTTAATTCTTGCGTCTTGATAGCAGGTTGGTCGTGTGCCATCAGGTCAGCTAATACCTGTCCTGAACCGCAGGCCATGGTCCAGCCCAACGTGCCATGGCCGGTATTCAGCCACACATTTGAATAGCGAGAGTCCGCTTGCCCTATGATAGGCGTACCGTCTGGCGTCATCGGGCGCAAGCCGGTCCAGAATAAGGCCTGTGAGACATCACCCGCATGCGGGAACAAGCCGTCGAATACCATTTCCAGCGTGGCGCGGCGGCGCGGGTTCAGGCTTAAATCAAACCCTGCCAGCTCAGCCATGCCGCCGACGCGGATGCGTTGGTCAAAGCGGGTAATGGCGACTTTGTAGGTTTCATCCATGACGGTAGAGACAGGCGCTGCATCGCTATTGGAAATAGGAATGGTGAGCGAATAGCCTTTGACCGGGTACACAGGCAGGTTCAGCCCCAGTGTTTGGGTGAGTTGACGTGAATAACTGCCTAGCGCAATCACATAATGGTCAGCTTGCAGGGTTTCGATGCCATGGTCAGTATGTATTTCCACCCCCACTAACTGGCTCTGCTGCGTGATCAGGCGCTGGATGGTGACGTCCTGCCTGAATTGTACCCCCAGTGCCTGCGCCTTCGCCGCCAGTTGTGTGGTGAATAGCTGGCAATCGCCGGTTTCGTCACCAGGCAGGTACAGCCCACCCAGTAGCTGGTCTTGCACGTGCGCCAGTGCAGGCTCAATGCGCGTGCAGCCTGTAGGATCCAGGTGCTCAAAAGGCACGCCCATGCGGCTGAGCACGGCAATATCCTTGGCTTCAGCGGCCAGTTGTTTAGGTGTACGGAAGACTTGCAGCGTACCGCGGCTACGCGCTTCATATTGGATGCCGGTATTGGTACGCAAGGTGCGCAGGCAGTCGCGGCTGTATTCTGCCAGGCCCACCATGCGTGATTTGTTAAGGTCGTAACGTGCGGTGGAGCAATTGCCTAGAAATTGCGCAATCCATTGCAGTTGCCATAAGCTGAAATCGGGTTTGAGTGAAAGCGGGGCATGGCGTTGAAACAGCCATTTGAGTGCTTTGAGCGGTACATTCGGACCTGCCCATGGCGCTGCATAGCCCGGTGATATCTGGCCTGCATTGGCAAAACTGGTTTCCAGGCCAACCGCAGGCTGGCGGTCTATTACTGTGACGTCAAACCCTTTTAATGCCAGGTAATAAGCACTTGTGACGCCAATAACACCAGAACCCAGCACCAACACACGCATGATGACACTCCTACGACTGCAACTGACGATATAACGCGTTTATTTAGCATTTTGATTCAAATTATTAGAGTCGATGTTTGTATGAATCTGAGACTATTGGTGTGTTTTTGTAAAGGTTTGATGAAGGTTTCCCCCCCAGCCTTGTATAATCACAATCGCCTATCAGAGGCAGCTTATTCAGTCACATGCATTCAGTTACATCTTGCCAGCACAACTATTGAATAATAGCTGCTAGTAGAAAATATAAAAATATTAACTTTCAATCAATGGGATCATTATGAAGTATTCAGCAGTAGTCGTGGTTGCAATTTCAACTTGTGTACTTTTTCTATCAGGTTGCTCTATTAACCATGCAGTAAAAAATGACTATCCACAGTATTTAAAAAATAATGTTGGAACAACAAAACTACCGACAACCTCATTAGAGGCTCAATATGAGATAACACCTGCGACTGCTTCACACAAATATGAGTTTCGTTCCGTTCTGACTGGATATGCACACAACTGGATTGTAGAGTTTGGACAAATTCTCGATAACACATTACAGTCTACGGACGTTCAAAATGCATTCAAAAAGTTAGATAAACACACTGATGGTGACCCCGCTGCACTATTGGTATTTGATCTGGTGAATTATCGTTTCTCGGATTTTGGTGCACATGTTGAGCTTAAGGTAACTTTGCAGCGTAAAGATGCTAATCCTGTGGTGAAAATCTATAAAGCCGATGGCAGAACGCAAGGCGGGAAAATGTTCTGGGGCGGGGCGTTTGGGATGAAAAATGCGATTCAGCAATCTACTAAAACGGCCATTGATCAAATTCTGATTGATTTAATTAATGACATTGAAAAGAATGGATCTTAGTTAGAGGATAGATGGGAACGACGCTCTCACGTACTGGGCGTCGTTAAACAATCTCAAATTTCTATCAGTTGTTCCAATACTTCAACTATAGCCGCCGCCGGATCACAGGGGGTATCCCAGCTTGCTGATTGTGTGGCAATTTCCACCATGCCGGTGGGGCTGGTGACATTTACTTCGGTTAAATAGTCACCAATCACATCGAGCCCGACTAAAAACAGGCCGTGTTGTTTGAGTATTTTGCCTACAGTTTCAGCGATTTCCTGGTCGCGGGCACTGAGCGGTTGCGCGACCCCTTTACCACCAGCCGCGAGGTTACCGCGGGTTTCACCAGTTTTGGGGATGCGGGCAAGCGCATATGGCAACGGTTCGCCATTGATGATCAGGATGCGTTTATCGCCTTTGACGATATCGGGAATATAGCGCTGTACCATGATGGTGCGCGTTTCCAGTTGCGTCAGTGTTTCGAGGATGGCGTAGATGTTCGGGTCGTCTTTACGCAAACGGAAAATACCGCTGCCGCCCATACCATCCAGTGGTTTGACGATAATGTCGTGATGTTCAGCCAAAAAGGCCAATACTTTTTCTTGCTGGCTGGTGACAATAAAAGGCGGTGCAAATTGCGGAAAACGTGCCACAGACAATTTTTCATTCCAGCCGCGGATGGCAGTCGGGTCGTTAATGATGCGTGCACCTTGTTGTTGCGCCAGTTCCAGCAAATAGGTGCTGTAGAGATATTCGTTATCAAACGGCGGGTCTTTGCGCATGAGCACGGCATCAAAGTGTGTCGGTGCCAGCGTGGTTTTGTCGCTGATTTTCCAACTACCATCCACGTTAAAGACAAAGGTTTGCGCATCGACAGTCACTATCTCGTGCTGCAACTGCCAGTCGTGCTGTTCACATACCCATAGGGTATGGCCACGTGCCTGTGCGGCACGCATGATGGCGAGACTGGTGTCTTTGTAGCTTTTGAGGGATGCCAGCGGGTCAAGAATAAACAGCAGTTTCATCGTGCGCCTCGGGAGGGTTATGCGTTTAACGGATCGTTTTCCTGCAACTCCATGCCTGCGGCTAACAAGGCCAGGCGGGCAACCACGCCGTAGGCGTAAAAACGGTTGGGTGGTGCATCGGGCGCGCCAGCACAGTCGGGCAGGGTACAGGGTTTTTCAAACGCGAGCGGCACAAAATGCATGCCTGGGGCATTGAGGTTTTCATCAATGCCGCGGCCAGTATGCACGCGGTAGAAACCACCAATCACAAAGTGATCCATCATATAGACGACTGGCTCAGCCACGGCATCGTTGATGTTCTCGAAGGTATATACGCCTTCCTGGATCATGACTTCAGACACTTCCATGCCTTCTTTGATCACTGACATTTTGTTGCGCGCCTTGCGGTTAAGGTCGCGCACCTCGTCGGCCGATTTGACGCTCATGATGCCCATACCATAGGTACCAGCATCGGCTTTGACGATGGCAAACGGCTGTTGCGTGATGCCGTATTCGTCATATTTGGCTTGAATCTTTTTCAAGATGGCATCGACTTTGTCTGCCAGTAAGTCTTCACCGACACGGGCATGAAAATCAATGCCGCTGGCGGTGTCAAAATAGGGGTTGAGCAACCACGGGTCGATCTGCAGCAATTGCGAAAACTCGTCGACTACTCTGTCGTAAGCGGCAAAATGCTGTGATTTACGGCGGGTAAACCAGCCTGCATGCAAGGGTGGAATCAGATTTTGCTCCAGGCCTTGCAACATGTCTGGCACGCCGCCGGACAAATCGTTGTTGAGCAAAATGGCACAGCTATCAAACGCCGGGTAATCCACGCCTTCAAACGAAGCTTGTTTTAATTGCAGGCGGTTTTTGACGCGCACCAATGGTTCCAGAATCAAGGGCAGACCGTCATGGGTTTCCAGTCGGGTGATTTCGGTAATCTCGGGGGATAGGCTGCCGACACGTACTTCCATGCCCGCGGCTTTGAGGATATTGCACAGCTCAACCACGTTGCGCAGGTAGTAGGTGTTGCGGGTGTGGTTTTCTGGGATCAGCAGTAAACGGCGCGCATCCGGACAGATTTTTTCGACCGCGACCTGGGCCGCTTGTACAGACAGGCTTAAAAATTCGGGATTCAGGTTGTTAAAACCGCCCGGGAACAAATTGGTATCTACCGGTGCGATTTTAAAACCGGCATTGCGCAGGTCCACACTGGCATAAAACGGCGCGGGAATCTCCTGCCATTTGGTGCGAAACCAGTGCTCGATGTCCGGCATCGCCTGCAACACGCGTTTTTCCAGCGTGAATAATGGTCCGCTCAAGGCCGTTGTTAAGTGTGGAACCATGGTTGCTCCTGTGCTTGTTATTGTTGGCTGGTTAACGCTACGATGAGGCTTGCTCGATGACGGCATGTGCCTGTTGGTCCGCATGATAGCTACTGCGTACCATAGGGCCACTGGCCGCATTGTCAAACCCGAGGGCGTCGGCCTGCTGTTTAAACCAGTCAAACGTGTCTGGCGTCACATAGCGCAACACCGGTAAATGGTGCACGCTGGGTTGCAGATATTGTCCTAAGGTAAGCATGCTGACGTTATGTGCACGCAAGTCACGCATGACTTGCAGAATCTCTTCGTCAGTTTCGCCCAGGCCCAGCATGAGGCCGGACTTGGTGGGCACATCGGGATACATTTGGCTGAATTGCTTGAGCAGGTCTAGCGAGTGTTGGTAGTCAGAGCCTGGGCGTGCCTGTTTGTAAAGGCGTGGCACGGTTTCCAGGTTATGGTTCATGACGTCCGGCGGGGCTTCACGCAAAATTTTGAGTGACACATCCAGGCGGCCACGGAAGTCAGGCACTAATATTTCGATTTTAATCTGTGGGGATTGGGCGCGAATGGCGCGGATACAATCGACAAAGTGCTGGGCGCCGCCGTCAGGCAGGTCATCGCGGTCAACCGAGGTGACCACGACATAACGCAGTTTCATTTGCGCAATGGTGCGCGCCAGGTTTTCCGGTTCGTTCGGGTCAGGCGGCAAGGGCTTGCCATGTGCTACGTCACAAAACGGGCAACGACGGGTGCAGATATCACCCAGGATCATAAAGGTCGCCGTGCCGCCGCTAAAACATTCGCCAATATTGGGGCAACTGGCTTCTTCACAGACGGTGTGCAGGTTATTGTCGCGCAATACCTGTTTGATTTCCTGGAAACGCGCCGAATCCGGCACTTTCATGCGTATCCATTCCGGCTTGCGCAGCATGGGTTGCGGGACGATTTTAATCGGGATGCGCGCTGTTTTAGCCGCGTCGATTTCTTTGACGCCTGCGACCTTTTTGGCCGGGCGTACGGCCGGTTGTTCTGGGTTGGCATTATCTGACATGCGTCAGTTTCTCTTTCAATCGTTGGGTTAAATCCGCTGCGATCTCAGTCATGGTCAGCGCGATATTTAAATCCCGGGTTTGCGTCATTTGCATGCCAGCATAACCACATGGGTCAATGTCGGCAAACGGTTGTAAATCCATCTCAATATTCAAACTCAGGCCATGATAGCAGCAGTGGTTTTTCAGGCGTAATCCCAGGGAGGCAATTTTTTTGCCATCCACATAGACGCCAGGTGCATCTGCACGCGCGACGGCGACAATGCCATGCACGGCCAGAAACTCTATCAGGCTGTTTTCCAAGATGGAGACGAGTTGCCGTACATTCAAGTGGCTGCGTGCCAGATCGATCAGGCAGTAAATAATGAGTTGCCCGGGGCCGTGGTAAGTGATTTTGCCGCCGCGGTCTACATTGACCACCGGAATGTCGTTTTGCGGCAGGCGTACACCACGGCGGTTAAGGCCTAATGTATAGACGGGGGGATGTTCGGTGACCCACAGCTGGTCCGGGGTGTCTTGGTTGCGCCCGGCGGTAAATGCCTGCATGTCAGCCAGCGTGGCCGCATAATCAGTCAAGCCCAGCTGGCGGATTTGCAGAGCAGGCATGGAGGCGAAACAGGTTACAACACGACCTTGACCATCGGGTGCGCGGTCAGGCTGCGATAGATATCGTCCAGTTGCGGTTTGGAGATGACATACACCAGGCAGGTCAAACTCAGGTATTTGCCATTGCTGCTGCCACGTATCTCTATCAGGTGCGTATCGAATTCTGGCCAATGGCCCTGGATGATACGCGTGACTTCGAGGGTGAAGTCATCATGCGTTTCACCCATGACCTTGATCGGGAAGTTGGTCGGAAACTCAATCAGGGTTTCTTCTGCCGGAGGCGTTTGTGCTTGCTGGGTCATGGGGTCACCTACCTTTGTGCTTTGTCAGCGTTATGACAACAAGGGTTTACTGCAAATACAGGCGGACCTGATCGATCATGCGTGAGAAAATATTGCTCGCCTCAACAGCATGTACGGTCACCAGCGGCACACTATGTACCACTTTGCCACCTAGGCTAAAATCAACTACGCCCACGGTTTGATGCGCTTTTAATGGCGCTTCCAGTGGTTTTGCAATGCGCAGGTTCGCCTTCATATTGGCATACTCACCTTGCGGTAATGTTAAATATACTGGCTTGGCGACCGTTAAATCGACTTCACTTTCGGTGCCTTTCCAGACTTTTTGACGCGTAATGGCTTTGTCTGCTGCGTAAATCAGCTTGGACTCATAAAACTGGAAGCCAAAATTCAGCAGTTTCTGGCTTTCGGCCGCGCGTACATTATCTGAAGTGGTGCCAAGTACCACAGAAATCAAGCGGAAGTCACTGCGCTTGGCTGAAGAAATCAGGCAATAACCTGCGGACTCGGTGTGGCCGGTCTTCATGCCATCTACTGATGGGTCAATAAACAACAAGCGGTTGCGGTTAGGCTGCGTAATGTTGTTATAGGTATAGGATTTTTGTGAGTAAAGGCGCGCATAATCTTGCGGATAGTCGCGAATCAGGGCATTGGCCAAAATAGACAAATCACGCGCGGTGGTGGTATGCGTGGGGTCTGGCAAGCCTGTGGCATTCACAAAATGGCTGTTTTTCATGCCAAGTGCCGCTGCTTTTTTGTTCATTAATGAAGCAAACAGCTCTTCGCTACCCGCAATGCCTTCTGCCAGTGTAATGGCCGCATCATTGCCAGACTGGATAATCAGGCCATGCAACAGCTCATCGACTGTCACCGTCATGGTGGTGTCGATAAACATTTTAGAGCCTTCGACTTTCCAGGCTTTTTGGCTAACCGGCAAGGTTTGTGTCAGTGCCAGGCGTTTTTGCTTCACTGCTTCAAACGTCAGGTAAGCCGTCATCACTTTAGTCAGCGATGCAGGCTCCACCGGCATATCCGGATTGCTCGCTGCCAGCAGGCTGCCGGTATTGGCATCGCGCAGCACAAAGGCTTTAGCGGCCAACGTGGGGGTCGGCACATTGCCAGTGATGGCCTCAGCCGCCACGGTCATTAAAGGAATGGAAAGTAGAAAAGCAATACAGGAACGCCACATGGTCATCATTTATACGAGAATAAAAATTAATGAGAAGAAAAACTGCTAACGGGAAAATACTACCGCGAAAATATCAGTGCAGGTAACTGCAATTTGTCACGCATCTGACTGGCGGCCTGCGCTGCTAATGCGTGATCTGGATAAGGCCCCAGCACAATCTGGAACGTTTTTCCATTATACACTTTGTTGAGTAGGGATTGTGTTTCCGGCAGGGTGGTGAAAATGCGCTGGTGCAGGCGGTCCGCATTTTCTTCCTGGCCAAAAGCACCTACTTGCACGTAGATGCCGCCGGCTTCCAGTGTGGTCAGCGCGCTGCTGGATGCGGCGGCCGGTGCTGCGTTTGCTTGGGGAGACGCATTGCTGGCCACTGGCGGTGTCGAGGGTTGTGTTTGTTGGGTCGGATCTATCAGTGAGACCTCAACTTGTGCCGAGCCGTGGCGAATAATATCCAGTTGTTTGGCTGCCGCATAAGAGAGGTCTATGATGCGGTCGCGACCAAACGGGCCACGGTCATTGACGCGCGCCATGATGGTTTTGCCATTGCTGAGATTGGTGATGCGCACGTAGCTTGGAATTGGCAGCGTTCTGTGTGCAGCGGTCAATTTGAACATGTCGTAAGGTTCACCGCTGGCCGTGCGGCGGCCATGGAATTTTTTACCGTACCATGAGGCATGCCCGGTTTGGGTGAACGGCGTGCTGACTTCCGTCATGGGCGTCATGGTTTCACCATTGACGATATAGGGTTTGGTCGTGCCTTTGACAATAGGCTCCAGCTTGGGGGTGACGGAGGTTTCGAGTGGGGTGTTCGGGTCTATGCCGTCAGTCGGGTTGCCGGTAGTCTCTGGTTTGGGGTCAATGTTGATGACTTTTGGCCCGCCCATGATGGCGCCATTGGCGGCTGGGTTGTTATTGGCTGGTGTAGGTGCCGTGTTTGCTGGGCCGCTGGTGGCAGGCTTTGTTGGCGGCGCTGACGGCGGGGTTTGCCGGGGCGGCATACTGCTGCTACAGGCGGTCAGCCAGATCGCCAGTGTGATGATGCATAACCGTTGCAAGTGAAAAAACATCCTGTTCCTTAATCGGTATTGACGCGTTTAATCCGTCGCGACCAGGCGTTTGTGCGATTGAACGCTCATTAGTAAACCCAGGCTAAGGCCCAGCGTTAGCAGTGAGGTGCCGCCGTAGCTGACCAGCGGTAACGGAATGCCGACCACCGGCAGAATGCCGCTCACCATGCCCATATTCACAAAGCAATAAGTAAAGAAAGTGGCGGCGATACTACCGGCCAGCAGTCGCGAAAAGGTACTCTTGGCTTGTGACGCGATAATGAAGGCGCGGCCGATAATGATGGTGAACAGTAGCAATAACAGGCTACAGCCAACCAGGCCAAACTCTTCAGAAAACACGGCAAAAATAAAGTCTGTTGTTCTTTCCGGCACAAAGTCCAGCTGAGACTGTGTGCCATTGAGCCAGCCTTTGCCGGTGGTGCCGCCAGAGCCGATGGCAATGGTAGCTTGAATAATATGATAGCCGGCGCCTAACGGATCCTGGCTGGGGTCAATCAGGATCTCCACCCGGCGCCGCTGATAATCATGCAGCATGGACCATAGAATGGGCAATGCTGCACCGAATGCGACGACGCTGCCAAAGATAAATTTCCAGCTGAGACCGGCCAGAAAGATGACATAAAAGCCGGAGGCAAATACCAGTGTGGCCGTGCCCAGGTCGGGTTGTTTGGCAATCAGCAACACCGGGGTGAGCAAAATGACGCCCGCGACAATGTAATCAGCGGTGCGCAACATGCTTTCACGTTTGGAAAAGTACCACGACAGCATGATGGGGACTGCCAGTTTCATCAATTCTGAAGGCTGGATTTTGGTCACACCGAGGTTGAGCCAGCGTCGGGCACCGTGGCTAATATCACCCACCAATGCGACCGCAATCAGCAAGGCCAGCCCAAGCAGGTAGGCCGGTAGTGCAATGCGTTCTATATGTTGTGGCTGGGTATTGGCGACCAGGAACATCACGCCCAACATCACCACAATATTGATGAGCTGCGCATTCACCTTCAGCAGTGACTGGCCAGAAGCACTGTAAAGTACCATCAGCGCCACCACCAGCACCATGAGCACCGTGGCCAGCAAAATGGAGTCGATATGGCGGATAAAATGGCCTATCCATTGTCTAATCATGAGGCTCCTCCTCGACTTCGGGCGCATTAACGACCGCAGCTTCTGCCGCGGCTTGTGCCGCTGCTGCTGGGTCAACCGGGACTTTGCCCAGCAAGTAATAATCCATCACCTTGCGGGCAATCGGGCCTGCGGTAGAGCCGCCGTGGCTGCCGTTTTCAACAATTACCGCCACCGCGATTTTGGGGTCTTCGGCCGGTGCGTAGGCAATAAACCAGGCATGGTCACGGTGACGTTCATTAATTAGTTTTTCGTTATATTTTTCGTTTTGCTTGATCCCCACCACCTGTGCGGTGCCGGTTTTAGCCGCGATGTCATAGCCGGCATTGGCACCGATTGCCGCAGCCGTGCCCCCTGGGCGTGTGACATCCATCATGCCCAGCTTCACAATCTCCAGATTCTGCGTGCTCAAGTTGACCTGGTCAGCAATGGTGTGCGGCAACATTTTCACCTGGTTGGTTTTGGCATTGACGATGGCATTGACCAAGTGCGGGCGAATCGCCTTGCCATTATTGGCCAGTGTGGCTGTGGCATATGCCAGCTGCATCGGCGTGACCAATGTGTAGCCCTGGCCAATGCCGACAATAACGGTTTCGCCCATGTACCAGGGTTGTTTGTAGCGTCTTTGCTTCCAGGCCGGGGTTGGCAGCAAGCCGGACAACTCCCCCTGAATATCAATATTGGTTTTTTCACCAAAGCCAAAATGGCGTACAAAATCTGTCAGGCGCTCAATGCCGAGTTCAACCGCCAGTCCGTAGAAAAAGGTGTCGCAAGAGACGGTAATCGCCCTGCGCATATCCACTGCGCCATGGCCGGATGGTTTCCAGTCGCGGTAACGATGGCGACTATTGGGCAGGGTGAAATAGCCGGGGTCGCTAATCGTAAACGGTGGCTGGCGTTTGCCGGATTCCAGCCCCGCCAGTGCAACGAACGGTTTAAATGTCGAGCCTGGCGGGTAGATGCCCTTGAGGCTACGGTTAATCAGCGGCTTGTCTGGCGAGTTGTTGAGGTTGTTCCAGTTGTCAAAATCAATGCCGTCTACAAACAGGTTGGCATCAAACGACGGCATACTCACCATAGACAGCACTTCACCTGTTTTAGGTTGGATGGCGACCAGTGCGCCACGCCTGCCAGCAAATTCATGCTCGGCAATTTCCTGCATTTTGGCATCCATAGACAACACAATATTGTTACCTGAGGTCGGTGATGCGCTCGAAAGCACGCGTACCGCGCGGCCATCTGCGTCAATTTCTACCTGCTGAAAACCGGTCACACCATGTAAATCTTCTTCGTAAGCCTGCTCAACCCCGGCTTTGCCGATGTGTTCGGTGCCTTTGTAATTAGACAGCTGGTTGTTTTCTTTAAGCTGCTTGAGGTCGTTTTCGTTAATGCGGCTGATATAGCCGATGCCATGTGTGCCCAGGGTGCCATAGGGGTAGTGGCGGAACAGGCGTGATTTGAGCTCAACGCCAGGGAAACGGAAGCGATTGACGGCGAACTTGGCCGCTTCGTATTCGTTGAGGTGGGTGCGGATCGGGATGCTTTCGAAAGTGTGGCTCTGTGCGCGCAATTTTTTAAAGCGTTTTAAATCGGTGGCAGAGATTTCAACCAGCGTGCCCAGTTCGGCGATGGTGTCCTGCAAGCCATCTGTCTTGGATGGTGTGATTTCCAGCGTATAAACAAAAAAGTTATGGGCCAGGATAATGCCATTACGGTCTGAGATCAGGCCGCGGTTTGGCGTAATTGGGACAATCGAAATGCGGTTGTTTTCTGCCAGTGTCTGGTAGTAATCATAGCGGTAGACTTGCAGAAAATAGAAACGGCCAAGCAGCGCAGAAAATGCGCCGAGGACCATTAATATCAGAAAAACCAGACGAACCCGGAACTTGTGCTGTTCGTTTTGATGGTTTTTGAGTTCAGTGCTATACCCCATGTGCTTATAACTTCTTCGGGCGGGTCAGCTCGCCAAACCAGATAATCATGAATTGCCACAGGATCAGGTCGGACACCACCGGTAGGCTGTACGTCCAGTCTGGCAGCTCGCCGCCAGCAAACAGTTTGAGCAATAAGATCAATCCACGTTGTACACCAAACAGGAAGATCACGTACAAATAGAGTTGCCAGCGGTTAAACAGGACCAGGCGGCGCTGGTAAATCAGGCCCAGAAAAGCCGTGATGGCAAATGTCAGGGCATGCTGGCCCAACAGGCTGCCAGTGGATAAGTCAACCAATAACCCGGCAAACCAGACCCAGCCAATGTTGCAGTGGTAAGGGGCTTGTAGCACCCAGTAAATCATGATCACCAGCAAAAAGTCAGGGCGGATAATGACGCCGGTATCAGACCAGGGGTAGAGCTGAAATATCAGCCCGACCAACATGGTGAACAGGAATGTGCCGAATTTTACCGGTTTCATGGATGCTCCGGCGCGGCGGGCGTAGTGGTGTCAGGGCTTGCACCCGGCGTGGCGGCTGCGCCAGGCTCGGTGCTGGGAGAGTCCAATACCGGTGTTTCGGTCGCTGGATGCGGGTCAACGGCGGCATTATTTTTTTGCAGCACTTCAACCACCGATTGATCCAGATGCTGCGCGTTGTTGCGCGGCAACACGGGTTTATTTTCGCTGGATTGAATGGCAGGCGATTCGGGTACTTTGAGGATCAGCACGTGCTTGTGGTTATTGACGCCCGCAATCGGGCGGCTGATGATTTTGGCAAAAGGCGAATCCTGGCTTTGTTTGATCTGGGTGACCACGGCCACGGCCAGACCAGCCGGGTAGACACCATCAATGCCGGAGGTGACCAGCTTGTCGCCCACTTTAATATCCACGCTGGTTGGTAAGTAGGGGATGTCCAGTGTATTACGCTTGCCTTCACCAAAGGCAATTGCACGCAACTGGTTGCGCTCGATCTGAATGGGAATAGACAGTTTTTTATCGGTAATCAGCGTTACTTCGCTGGTAAATGTATACACGCGCGTAATTTGCCCGACCACGCCTTGTTCATCGACCACGGCCTGGCCTGGGGTGATGTGGTGGCGGCTGCCGCGGTTGAGCGTGATGATGTTGCTGAACGGATCGCGACCCATGTGCAACACTTCACCCAGCGTGGCCTGCGGAATAATAGGCGCATCGCCAGCCAGTAGCGTGCGTAAATGGGCGTTCTCGGCATCCACGGTCGCCAGGCGCTGCAAGGCAGCGTTATCTATCAGTGACTGCTGCTTGAGTTTGAAATTGTCTTGAATCAGTTGATTATGCGAAGTGAAGTAGGTGTTGATGTTGCGACCCCACTCATTGGGGGCGCTGGCCAGCACCTCCAGGGGGTGCAAGGCCGTGCTGAACCATTGCCTAACCTGGCTCAGGTAGTCAAAGCGCGCGTCCACCGCCATCATGACCAATGACAGCGTGCAAAAAAACATCAGGCGTGAGAAGGGCTTGGGTCCCTGGATAAAAAAGGCCGGGGACTCCTGCGGATCAAGCTGTTGGTGTATGCCTTTTAGCATAATCGGGTGCGCGCCATCGTTGCCCCGAATTATTCGCTAGCAAAAACGTTGCCCAGCTTGTCCATTTCTTCCAGTGCACGACCGCAGCCACGGGCGACGCAAGTCAGCGGATCTTCGGCCACAATGACTGGCAGGCCGGTTTCTTCCACCAGCAAACGGTCCAGGTCGCGCAGCAGGGCGCCACCACCGGTGAGTACCATGCCTTTTTCGGCAATGTCGGCACCCAGTTCTGGCGGGGTTTGTTCCAGCGCAGATTTCACCGCGCCAACGATAGAGTTCAGTGGCTCAGTCAGTGCTTCCAGAATCTCGTTGCTGGAAATCGTGAATTTACGTGGCAAACCTTCTGCCAGGTTACGGCCAGTGACTTCCATTTCGAGGACTTCAGAACCTGGAAAGGCAGAGCCGATTCTTTTCTTGATGGCTTCAGCAGTCGGTTCAGAGATTTGCATGCCGTAGTTGCGGCGGATGTAGTCGATAATTGCCTGGTCAAACTTGTCGCCACCGACGCGCTCAGATTTGGCGTAAACGATACCGCCCAGCGAGATCACGCCTACTTCAGTGGTGCCGCCGCCGATATCCACCACCATAGAACCTGTTGCTTCAGCCACTGGCATGTCGGCACCAATCGCCGCTGCCATTGGTTCTTCAATCAGGAATACCTGTTTGGCACCTGCGCGCTCGGCAGACTCTTTAATCGCGCGACGCTCAACCTGGGTAGAGCCGACCGGCACACAGATGATGATGCGTGGGCTAGGGGAAAACCAGCGGGATTCGTGTACTTTGCGGATAAAAAACTTGAGCATTTGCTCGGTGATGGTGAAGTCGGCAATCACACCATCTTTCATCGGGCGGATGGCCTGGATGTTGGCTGGTGCGCGACCCAGCATGCTTTTCGCATCTGAACCGACGGCCAGTAACACCTTTTTGCCGTTGGGGCCGCCTTCGGTACGAATCGCCACCACTGACGGTTCATCCAGAACGACGCCCTTACCACGCACGTAGATCAAGGTGTTGGCGGTGCCAAGGTCAATGGCAAGGTCATTGGAGAAGTAGCTGTTGAGTGAACCGAACATGTTTTATCCTGTGAAGTTTCCGACTTTAGAACTGCTCGCTAAGTGCGGCATAAAATCAAGGTATAATAGCGCAAAACGCACATGAAATTAAGATGTGCTTTCAAAATCTTACAGACAATTAACCAGACATGGCACTGAATCTAGATGATATCAAGCGTATTGCGCATCTGGCCCGCATTGAGGTCAGCGAGAGTGAAGCGCAAGAAACCCTGAACAAACTTTCCGGCATTCTCGGTTTGATCGAGCAAATGCAGGCCGTCGACACCACCGGCATCGTCCCCATGTCACACTCGCAAGATGTGACGCAGCGCCTGCGTGAAGACGTGGTCACTAAAACCAATCAGCGCGAGCTGTTTCAATCTATTGCACCAGCCACGCAGGATGGCCTGTACCTGGTGCCCAAAGTCATTGAATAACAGCGTATTTTCTACGCGATTTTACGGTTCTCATTATGATTAACAGTAGTCTCAAGCAGCTAGGCCAGCAGTTGGCCAGCAAACAAGTTTCCAGTGTCGAGCTGACGCAAGCCTATTTGCAGCGCATGGCGCAGCTTAACCCGAGCATCAATGCCTACGTCACCATAGACGAAGACAAAACCCTGGCGCAGGCCAAAGCGGCAGATGCCCGTATCGCGGCCGGTGATTTTGGGCCGCTGACCGGTATCCCGCTGGCGCAAAAAGACATTTTCTGCGCCAAAGGCTGGCGCACGACCTGTAGCTCAAAAATGCTGGAGACTTTTATCTCCCCGTATGACGCGCATGTCATCAGCCAGTTTGATGCTGCGGGTGCGGTGAATCTGGGTAAAACTAATATGGACGAGTTCGCTATGGGCTCCTCCAACGAAACTAGCTATTTTGGTGGCGTGAAAAACCCGTGGGATATTGACCGCGTTCCTGGCGGTAGCTCGGGCGGTTCAGCCGCTGCGGTGGCCGCGCGTTTGTGTGCGGCCGCGACCGGTACCGATACCGGCGGCTCTATTCGCCAACCCGCTTCATTGTGCGGTTTTACGGGCCTCAAGCCTACCTATGGTCTGGTGTCCCGTTACGGCATGATCGCCTTTGCATCATCTTTAGACCAGGCCGGACCGATGGCCAAATCAGCCGAAGACTGTGCCCTGATGCTCAACGTCATGGCGGGCTTTGACGAGCGCGATTCCACCAGCGTGAATCGTGAAAAAGAAGATTACACCCGCGGCCTGGCCAATATGACTGGCGATCAGCCGCTCAAAGGCTTGCGTATCGGCCTGCCTAAAGAATACTTTGCCGAAGGCCTGAGTGCCGATGTGGCCAAGGTGATCGAAACCGCGATTGCCGAATACAAAAAACTGGGCGCAGAGATTGTTGAAGTCAGCTTGCCTAACAACAACCTGTCTATTCCCGTGTATTACGTGCTGGCACCGGCAGAAGCATCGAGCAACCTGTCACGTTTTGATGGTGTGCGTTATGGTCATCGTGCTGCCGAATACAACGACCTCCTGGAGATGTACATGAAGTCGCGTGCCGAAGGCTTCGGTGCAGAGGTCAAACGCCGTATCCTGATTGGCACCTATGTGCTGAGTGCCGGTTACTACGATGCCTACTATCTCAAGGCACAGCAAATCCGCCGCCTGATTGCGCAGGATTTTGTCGAGGCATTTAAACACTGTGATGTGATCATGGGGCCTGCTGCCCCTTCGACAGCCTTTAAGGCCGGGGAGAAGACCAGTGACCCGGTCGCTATGTACCTCGAAGATCTGTACACCATCGCCGTCAATTTGGCCGGTTTGCCAGGCATGAGTATTCCGGCTGGTTTTGCGCAAAACAGTGAAGGTAAAGCGCTACCGGTGGGCTTGCAGATTATCGGTAATTATTTTGATGAGGCGCGTATGCTGGAGATCGGCCACGCTTATCAAGAAGTGACAGACTGGCACACACGTATGCCGGAGGGAATTTAAATGCAGTGGGAAGTCGTCATCGGGTTGGAAACCCACACTCAGTTACAAACTAAATCCAAACAGTTTAGCGGCGCTTCGACCACCTATGGTGCTGAGCCAAATACGCAGGCCTGTGAAGTGAGCATTGCGTTACCAGGTGTCTTGCCGGTACTCAACAAAGAGGCCGTCGAATGTGCCATCAAATTTGGCCTCGCTATTGATGCTGAAATGGCGCCACGCAGCGTATTTTCGCGCAAGAATTACTTTTATCCAGATTTGCCTAAAGGCTACCAGATCAGCCAGTTTGAGTTGCCGGTGGTAGGTAAAGGCAAAATCACCATCCAGGTGCCTGCGACTAAAAATACCGAAGCCTACGAAAAAGTCATCAATATCACGCGTGCGCATCTGGAAGAAGATGCAGGTAAATCCGTACACGGCGCTGTAGAAGGCATGTCAGGCATAGACCTGAACCGCGCGGGAACGCCGTTGCTGGAAATCGTGACCGAGCCGGATATGCGTAGCGCGGCCGAGGCCGTGGCCTATGCCAAGAAATTGCACGAACTGGTGCAATGGATAGGCATTTGTGATGGCAACATGCAAGAAGGCTCTTTCCGTTGCGATGTCAACGTGTCGGTGCGCCCAAAAGGCACTGAAAAATTAGGCACCCGTCGCGAAATCAAAAACCTCAACTCGTTCAAATTCATGCAACAGGCGATTGAATATGAAACCCAATGGCAGATTGAAACGCTAGAAGATGGCGGCACCATCCAGCAAGCCACGGTGCTGTTTAACCCGGACACGGGTGAAACACGCGCCATGCGCAGCAAGGAAGAAGCTAACGATTACCGCTACTTCCCTGACCCTGACTTGTTGCCTTTGGAAGTGACCGAAGCTGACAAAGCACGCGTCAGAGCGCATATGCCAGAGCTGCCGCAGGTTTTGCAGGCACGCTTTAGCAGTGAATACCAGCTTTCCAGCTACGACGCGAGTAGTTTGACGGCTTCGCGTAGTCTGGCAGATTATTTTGTCGCAGTCGTGAATGCGGGGGCTGAGCCCAAGCAGGCTGCTAACTGGGTGATGGGCGCATTGTCTGCCAAGCTCAATGCTGAAGAAAAAACCATCGCTGACAGTCCGCTGTCTGCAATGCAATTGGCTGCTTTGCTCAAGCGTATTGCCGATAACACCATTTCTAACAATGCTGCCAAGCAGGTATTCGAAGGCTTATGGGCAGGTGAAGGTGAAGTGGACGCTATTATTGAAGCCAAAGGCCTCAAGCAAGTGTCTGATACCGGCGCCATTGAAGCGATTATCAATGAAGTGCTGGCGGCGAATCAGGCCATGGTGGATGAGTATAAAGCGGGTAAGGAAAAAGCCTTTAATGCGCTGGTCGGCCAGTGTATGAAAGCCTCCAAAGGCAAAGCCAACCCGGCGCAAGTGAACGAATTGCTCAAAGCCAAGTTGGGTTAATGCCTATCATCCTGCTGTCCTGTCGCAGGATGATATTGACTGCCCCTTAATCCTCTTCGAGCCAGTTGTTATTAATGGCGATCAAATCTGGCAGACACTGCAACATGGCGTCGACGACGGCAGGGTCAAAGTGCTTGCCGCGATTCGTCTCTATTTCTGCCACCGCATCTTCTACTGGCCAGGCTTCTTTGTAAGGACGTTTGTTGAGTAAGGCGTCAAATACATCAGCGACGGCGACGATGCGCGCTTCAATAGGAATAGCCTCCCCTTTTAAGCCAAACGGATAACCGCTGCCATCCCATTTTTCATGGTGGTAGAGGGCGACGGAGTGAGCCAGCTTGATCAGGGGAGATGTGGAGTTATCGAGGATCTTAGCCCCCATTTCCGGGTGTTTTCGCATCAATACCAGCTCTTCCTCATCCAGTTTGCCCGGTTTAAGCAAGACATGGTCTGGAATACCAATTTTACCGATGTCATGCATGGGCGCGGCATGAATCAATTGCTCTGAGAAATGCGCATCCATGCCCATTTGCAACGCCAGCCTGCCAGATACGTGGCTCATGCGCATGACATGCATGCCGGTTTCATTGTCCTTGAACTCGGCAGCGCGGCCTAGACGCTGGATCAGTTCCAGGTGGGTGCGTTTGAGTTCATCGATATGTACCAGCGATAAATGCGTTTTGACGCGGGCGCGTACCAGGGCCGGTGAAATCGGTTTGTTGATGTAATCCACGCCGCCTGCGGCAAAGCCTTCAGACTCATCTGCTTCTTCGGCCAGGGCGGTGACAAAAATGACCGGGATGGTGTTTGTTTCCGGATCACTTTTGAGTTGCCTGCAGACTTCAAAGCCAGTCATGCCCGGCATCATCACATCTAGCAAAATCAGGCTGGGCTTTTCTTTTTTGACCAGTTCCAGCGCATCCATGCCGTTTTTGGCAAAACTCAAGCGGTAATTGTCCTGTAGCACTTGCTTCAACACTTTAAGGTTGAGTGGTTCATCGTCAACAATCAGAATTTTTGCTTGTTGCGCGGTGTTGTCCATCATGAAGAGGTCTCCTGGGTCTGGATTGCCAGTAGCTGGTCAATATGCACGGTCGCCTGCTCAAAGTCAAAGTCATTTAGTCGCTGCGCAATGGTGTTCAATGCCTGGCGCCAGGCAGCCGGGGCGTGGTAAAGCAGTTTGCTGACGAGCGCATCATCCAGTTCATTCATGACAATGAGTGTGCGTAGTTCTTGCAGCCAGCCCAATAGTTGCGCAGTTGGCAGTTGCGCCTCATTGGTGGCGGTGATCACTGCTTGTTGCAATAGCAGGGGCGTGATGGACGCATGCAGTGATTGCACATGCATTTGCAGTTTTGCCACCAGTGCCGTGCAAGTGTGCCATTCATCAGCGCTGACCTGTTCCAGCGCGTGGTAGCTGTCTTGAATGTTGAACAGTGCAAGATTCGCACTGACCCCCTTATTGGCATGCGCGATTTGTTTCAATGCCGCCTGATCCTGCATGGCAATCGCTTGTTTAATGGTGGTGATATGCTTGCGCGACTCTTGCACATAGACATTGATTTCATGCAGGTAGGTTTGCTGGTCTCCCCACAATTGGATGCCTTTTTTCAGGTCAAAATGCGTCGTTGCCGGGATGGAAGGGCTGGTGTCGGTGGTGATGGCGACAGGTTCCAGTTGTAACACGCGCTGAATTTCTGCCAGTAATAATGGCAGTTCAATCGGTTTGGACGCAAAGCCATCCATGCCAGCCTCGGCTGCTGCCACCCGGTCTTGATCAAGCACGCTGGCCGTCAGCGCAATAATCGGCGTTCTGGCCCGGCCAGACTGTTGCTCTAGTGCGCGTATATGCATGCTGGCGCTAAGGCCATCCATAACGGGCATTTGTACATCCATCAAAATCACGTCGTATGGCTGGGCTTGCCAGGCGTCGACGACTTCCTGGCCGTTGCTGGCCAGGGTGAGTTGGTGGCCTTGCTTCTCCAGCACAATGTTTAGCAACCTACGGTTTTGCTCAATATCATCCGCCGCCAGGATTTTTAGCGCAGGTAATGTCAATACTGCAGCATTGTTTTGCGCTGAATTCTCCGGGGCACTGCCTTCAGCCAGTGGTAGCGTCACTGAAAAGCAGCTGCCTTGGCCAATTTTGCTGTTGGCGGTAATGCGGCCCCCCATCAGCTCTACCAATTGTTTACTAATGGTAGTGCCTAGCCCGGTGCCACCGAAGCGGCGACTCATCGAGGCATCCGCTTGCGTAAATGGCTCAAAAATCACATCCAGCCGGTCTTCATCAATACCGATGCCGGTGTCAATAATGTCAAATTGCACTTCGCCTTGTGGTGTCAGGTGCACCTTGAGTTCAACATGGCCAGTTTCTGTGAACTTGATGGCATTGCCCAGCAGGTTGGTGAGCACCTGGCGTATGCGGTGCTCGGCGCCGATATAGTAACCCGCAGTTTCAGCGGCTAAATTCAACTTTAGGTCCAGCTGTTTTTTGCGGGCCTGTAACCAGAGCGATGAGATCAGGCTATCGACCATTTCGCGCATGGAGAAATCCAGCATCTCCAGTTCCAGCATGCCTTTTTCCAGTTTGGCACTGTCCAGAATATCGTTGAGCAAATGCAGCAAAGACTTGGCTGACTGGCTGATGGTGGATAAGTAATTGCGCTGCTCGGGTTGCATGGCTGTATCCAGCAGCAGTTCGCTAAAGCCGATAATCGAGTTCATCGGCGTGCGGATCTCGTGGCTCATATTGGCCAGAAACGTACTTTTGGCATGTGCCGCTTGCTCCGCGGTTTCTTTCGCCTGCCGCATTTCCTGTTCCATTTGCTTGCGTTCACTGATGTCCATCATAAACATCAACACTTTGATTACTTTGCCGTCGACGTCACGAATCGGGTTATAAGAGGCATTGATCCACACCGTTTTGCCATGTTTGCCATAACGCAAAAACTCACCATGCACAAATTCGCCACGACGTAGCGACGACCACTTTTGTTTATAGGTCTCCGTCAGCGCAAAATCAGGCGGGCAGAAAATGGAGTGATGGCGACCTTCAATTTCACTGAGTTGATAGCCGAGCAGGTCGAGAAAATTCTTGTTGGCGGTAATCACAAAGCCATCAATGGTGAATTCGGCCACGCTGGTCGAGTAATTGATCCCATTCACAATGCCTTCAAATTCGGCATTTTTCTGCTTGGATTCAGTGACGTCCAACAATACGCCATCCATGGCATAAGGCATGCCGCCTTTATTCAACAGCGGGGAGGCGAAGGCTGATACCCATTTTTCATTGCCGTTTCTATCCTTGATCCTGAATTCCACTTCAAAGCTTTCAAGCTTCGCAATGGCTTGTGCCGCAATCGGGCGCACACGCGCAATATCGTCAGGGTGCATCAATGGCGAAAAGCGTAATTGCCCGCTGAGAAAGTCCTGCGCGGGCCAGCCTGTCATTTGTAATACGGCGTCGCTGATAAGCTGTATGCGCCAATCACCCTCCAGGCTGACACGGAAAGTCACGCCGGGAATATTGTTCATCATTGATTGGATCTGCTGATCTTTTTCTCGCACAGATTCTTCAATGGCTTTGCGGTGGCTAAGGTCAGTGATAAAACCCACGTATAAGGTCTCATTGGCCAGTTTCACTTCACCAATCGCCAGCCGGATCGGGAAAGTGGTGCCATCTTTGCGCATGGCATCCAGGTCGCGGCCTTCGCCCATAATTTTTGCCTGGCCGGTGGCCTGGTAGTTTTTCAGGTAATAAAGGTGATTGGAGCTGTCCGGTTCTGGCATCAGCAGCGAAATATTCCTGCCTTTCATTTCTGCCTTGGTCCAGCCAAACAGTCTTTCGACCGCGTCATTGCAGGCGATCATTTCACCGGTAGTATTGATGGTGACGATACCGTCTACTGCGGTATCCAGAATGGTCGACAAGCGGGTTTCACTGGCCTGGATAGTCGCCAGCATTTGCCGGTAGCGTATCAGTGCGTTGATCGCCGTGGCGATAATGCCAATCAGGATGGTGACCAGTGTAATGCCCAGCGCCATGGTGATTGATTGGTTGTCATCCGGGTTAAAGCCGGGTTTGGCCGCACCCAGAAAGCGTGCAGAAGCCATGCCGGTATAGTGCATGGCGGTGATGGCACTGCCCATCAGCACGCCGCCCAGGATGATACTCACTTTGGGCGGGATTTTGCCTTTCTGGTTTAAGAACACGCCTGTCCATAGTGACAGCGTGGATAAGGCGACAGCCACCACCACAGAAACCAGCACCCATACCAGGTCAAACTTGAGCACGGGCTCCATGCGCATGGCGAGCATACCGATGTAATGCATGGCACCAATGCCTGCACCCACTGCAAATCCACCTTTAATCAGCTTACGGTAGTCAATCTGGTTTTCAGACATCAGGCTCAAGGCGTAATGTGACGCCAGGATGCCCGGCATCATGGACACCAGGGTCGCATCCGGATAGTAGGAAACCGGTGTGCAGATTTGATAGGCCAGCATGCCAATAAAGTGCATCGCCCAGATGCCGGCGCCCAAGGATACTGAGCTGGCGATAATCGAAAATCGGCGTGACACCACAGACGTCTGTTTTTGTGACAGGCGTGTTAATTGCAGGGCCAGAATAGACGAGCCAATGGCGACCAGCGCCGACAACACCACCAGCCAGTCATCATAGCTGCCATAGAGCAGGGCTGTTGGAGAGCCTGCCCTGAAAAAGAAAATATCGTACAAATCCATGCGTTTCGCCTTGTGAGTCCTGATGCTTTACTACTTCCCACGCGTAGTCTAATGGACGTGCCTTGGTGGCGAATGCCGGAATACTTGGAGGTTATGCGCTTAGTTTATGCAATCGTTTATCAAGGGGGTGGTTGTGGTAGTAACCCGCATTAAAAAACCCTGCCGCAGCAGGGTTTTAGGCACGGCAGTCACTGCGCTTATTGTGTGCACAGGGCGTGGCAAATCAATTGGTAGCAAATGGTCATAAAGCCCACGGTGGTGATGACGAAGCTGATCGCGGAGAATACTTTCCACTTGGTTTTGCTCCAAAACTCCGGATCAAACGCTGCAATCACAAACACGGTTGGGTTGGTAAAGCCGCCAATGGCGACACAGACGCAGGCAAAGTAATGCAACTCAACGCCTGCCGCTTTGGCCGCGCCAAAAAAACCCAGGTTAAACAAGGCCATTAAGGCATAGTCAACGTGGGCACGTATCATGGTTTTGTAGTCGACCAGAAAGTCGCCATCTATGCCTTTAATGGGAAACCAGCGGGCAAATGTCATGAGCCATGCTGACAAAATTAAAGCAGTGGTACAGGCGACTGCGCCTATGAGTAAAGCATCCATATGATCTCTCCTGAGTTCCTGATTGAAATAAATCCCGTATATTTTTTTAGTCGGGTGCAATGATTGTAGACAGGTCTGTCTATTTGTCAATGGTGGGCACATGCAAAACTTTGTTTTGCTTGCCTTATCAGGCGTTTTCACGCACAATCCGTCCGTTGCTAGGGGTCTGTACATCCTTGATTTATTCCAGGTTTTGCAGTGAGAGTTACCCTTCGAACCTGATGTGGTTGAGACCACCGTAGGGAATGCAAACCTCCATATGCATCCTTACGTCTTTTCTTTTAAGGATGCTCTAATGAATGCTATTGATAAAAATATCAAATTCGTCAACGCTGATGCCAAAGTTGACGAAGCTGCCACCAAACCGTTTGCCAAATCGCGCAAAATCTACGTTGAAGGCTCCCGCCCTGATATCCAGGTGCCATTCCGTGAAATTTCATTGAGTGATACGCCGTCCAGTTTTGGTGGCGATACCAACCCGCCTGTTGTGGTCTATGATACTTCAGGCCCTTACACTGATCCTACGGTGGAGATCGATATCCGTAATGGTTTGCCAGCACTGCGTGCACCGTGGATCATGGAACGTGGCGACGTAGAGCAACTGGATGGCCCGACTTCTGAGTTTGGTCACCAGCGCCTGGTAGATCCAGAGTTGTCACAGATGCGTTTCAACCTGCACCGCAAACCGTTGCGTGCCAAGGCTGGCCAAAATGTGAGCCAGATGCACTATGCGCGCCAAGGCATCATCACGCCGGAGATGGAATTTATTGCCATCCGCGAAAACCAGCGCCGCGAAAACATGAGCGAGCTGCTGCAAACCCAGCATCCTGGCCAAAACTACGGTGCCAGCATCCCACCAGTGATTACGCCAGAATTCGTGCGTGACGAAGTGGCCCGCGGCCGTGCGATTATTCCTGCCAATATCAACCACCCGGAAATCGAGCCAATGATTATTGGCCGTAACTTCCTGGTCAAGATCAACGCCAATATCGGTAACTCTGCGTTAGGTTCTTCTATTTCTGAAGAAGTAGAGAAAATGGTGTGGGGCACGCGTTGGGGCGGCGATACCGTGATGGATCTGTCCACCGGTAAAAACATCCACGAAACCCGTGAGTGGATCATCCGCAACTCACCAGTGCCAATCGGCACCGTGCCTATCTATCAGGCCCTGGAAAAAGTGAACGGTAAAGCCGAAGACCTGACCTGGGAAATTTTCCGTGACACGCTGATTGAGCAAGCGGAACAAGGCGTGGACTACTTTACCATCCACGCTGGCGTGCGTCTGGCTTACATCCCAATGACGGCTAAACGTATGACCGGTATCGTGTCACGCGGCGGCTCCATCATGGCCAAATGGTGTCTGGCACACCACAAAGAGTCTTTCCTCTACACGCACTTTGAGGAAATCTGCGAAATCATGAAACAGTATGATGTGAGCTTCTCACTGGGTGATGGCCTGCGTCCTGGCTCTATCTACGATGCCAACGACGAAGCGCAATTCGCCGAGTTGAAAACCCTGGGTGAGCTGACACAGATTGCCTGGAAACACGATGTACAGTGCATGATCGAAGGCCCAGGCCACGTGCCTATGCATTTGATTAAAGAAAACATGGACTTGCAACTGGAACACTGTGGCGAAGCCCCGTTCTACACCTTAGGCCCATTGACTACTGACATTGCGCCTGGCTATGACCACATTACTTCCGGTATCGGCGCGGCCATGATCGGCTGGTACGGTTGTGCCATGCTGTGCTACGTGACACCAAAAGAGCATTTGGGTCTGCCAGACAAAGAAGACGTACGCGTGGGTATCATCACCTACAAGATCGCAGCACACGCCGCGGACTTGGCCAAAGGCCATCCAGGCGCACAGATCCGCGACAATGCGTTATCCAAAGCGCGTTTCGAGTTCCGCTGGGAAGATCAGTTCAACCTCGGCCTGGACCCGGAAAAAGCCAAGGAATTCCATGACGAAACCTTGCCGCAAGAGGGTGCCAAACAGGCCCACTTCTGCTCTATGTGTGGTCCACACTTCTGCTCGATGAAAATCACGCAGGACGTACGTGACTACGCCGACAAGTTGGGGGTAGACGAACAGGCTGCATTGCAAAAAGGCATGCAGGAAAAAGCGATTGAATTCGTGAAAAAAGGCAGCGAAGTGTATCAGAAGGTTTAAGCCCCTCTGATTGCTCCTTAAAAGCCAGCAGCGATGCTGGCTTTTTTATGGCTATTTGCGACACCTGCCACACAAAATGTGGCCTGCCTGCTGCAAACGGCCCTGGGAGCAACACCGGCCATGGCAACAGTGTTAAGGTTTGTCTATCTGAGTCAAAGGGGTGTGTCATGCCGTCTATCCTGGACAATGTGTTGAAAGAATTACCTGTGTATCTGGGTAACTTTACCCATATGCTGACGCAACCCAAGCAACTGGTGACGGATCACCTCAACGCTGCAGAACCCCAGGCCAGGCTAGTGCAGTCGATTGCGTTCTTGCTGCTTTCGTTCACGGTGGCGCTGGTGCTGGCCGTGGTTTTCCCCGAGGTGACTAACCCCGTGCAATTGGTGAGTGATGAGGCAGGCATGGTCGCCCATGCATTTGCGGCCATCCGCTTACTATTTGAAATGTTGGGATTATCTGCGCTGGCTTATCTGGCCGCTAAGATTGCAGGTGTGCAAAGCGGTTTTCAGCGCTTTTTTGGCCTGATGTGTGCCGCTTGTGGCGTGATGTTGGTGATACAGGTATTTGCCGCTGCGCTGACCAATATCAGCCTGGCCGACCCAGTGACGGCAAAAGCGTGGATACAACTGGAAAAAGGCATGGCAGACCTCAAGCCAATGCTGGAGCAAGGCGTGCTTTGTGCCACCGACGCCAAGAGCGGTGAAGTGAGCCCCAATGCCGCACTGGGCACACAATTACAAGTGCAACTGGCGGCGATGCAGGCAGCTTATCTGCAGGCGACTGACCGGCCTTTGTTTAAACTGGCCACGGGCCTGCAATTGCTGGCATGGCTTATCCTGCTGATCTGGTCGGCACGGCTGTGGGCGCTGTACCTGCAAGGCCATACCCTTAGTACAGGCAAGGTGGTATTGGCGACCGTGTTGCTGGTGGTATTTACTGGGGCAGGCACGCTGGTGTATGAGCTGGTGAATGCCGGGCGCACCATGATGGACTTGTACCGGCAATGCGGATGACCTATTTGGCAGGTATTTTCGGCGCTTATTTGCTGATTCTGACTTGCCAACCCGCGTTATAGTCCACCATCTACTCAAGCGGCTAAAGGGCATCCATTATGGCTGACAACCTGCAAAGCAGTATCGTAAGAGATTTCCGGCAAACATTGTTGTGGCCGATACAGCTGATGACCGACCATCACCGTGCAGGTGAGGTGCATTATCCCTGGCAGCTACTCAAAGCCGCACCTGACTCGCCCTGGGTCGAGATACAAGACGAGTTTTTACAGGATTCGCCACACCTGAGTGAAACCAGGTACCAGGAATTCGTCACCTTTTTACCGTTTGCCCAGCGCTTTTTGTATGGCGAAGGCAAGCATGGCCGCGAGTCTGGCGGCTATGGTGAGTCACCCATCCATATTTTTACCCGCAGCGATATCAGCCAGGTGCGTATTACCTTGCAGGGTGAGGCTGAGCCACTGCTGTTGCGGGTTTCGCATGTGGAGCTTTATTTCTTCTTTGATATTGATGTCGCCATGCTGGCATTTGAAGTGACGGGCAAAGACTTGCCTTTGCAATCCACCATGGAGGTGATGTACCGCCTGGGCCGTACCTATCCTAATTACTGGGACGACACTGGCGAGGGAGGTCATTGCGCCAAGCTCATTGAATGGCTGGATGCGCAAGGGCAGGTCATTGCCCGTTCTGATTATGAGGACAAGTCACGCTATCTCGCCTTTGTGAAAGAAAACCATGTGCCTTGCGTGTCATTGCACTGGCTGGCGCTGTTGCATCCTTTGGTGCCACATTATTCTGGCCAGGAGGGTGAGTTGCGCTATCGTGAAATTGAATACCAGCGCATGCCGCTGATGGCTTATTTGTCGTTTGACGATGTCAGCCAGCTGAGTCGTGGCGACCTGATCCGGCTAGGCCTGGTTTGCCAGCCCTGGCATTCGGAAACCCTGCCGTTTACCGAACATTTCTTGCAGGAGTTCGAAAAAAATAATTGCTATGACCGCTATTGGGACGAAGCCCGGCAGGACCCCTGGAGCACGACGCGTATCATGTGCACCGGGCAAAATTTTGTGGTGGTTGGTAGTCACCAGCACCGCGTATTTACCAATGAGCGTACGGGCATCAAACGCCATTACCAGAACCAGTATTTCCTGCTGTTTTTAATTGCACATTTTCAAAAAGCCGCTTTGCTGATGTTGTCAGACCGTATGGTGCAAGCCATCAGCCGCCTGGATATTCACAGTGAAGACTCGGTAAAAAACTTTCGTAACCGCATCCGTCAAGCAACGGCGGTGTTTTTACGCTTCACGCATCGTTACTGGTTTGAAAATGTCTCTGACCAGGCGGTGGCCAAAGACCTGTTTACGCTGATGCTGAAACAACTGGACTCTGTGAGCCTGTTTGAAAAAACCCGCCGCCGTATTATGGATATGGCCGAGTATCTTGAGGGTGAAGAAATCAAGCGCCAGGCCGATACCGTCGTCCGCCTGACGGTGGTGACCATTCTCGGATTGATAGGCACTATGACCACGGGTTTGCTGGGCATGAACCTGATAGACCTCACGCAATCCAGCACGCTGGAGAAGCTGGCTTATTTTTCGGTCGTGTTTGTCCCGGTCAGCCTGCTGACTTTTTACACGGTGATTAAATCCAGGCGGCTGTCGCTGTTCCTGGATGCGCTGTCTAACGAAGGCGCGGGGTTGCGCTATAAACTGTCCAAGCTGCGCAGTGTCTGGATCGGTAAGCTGGATGACAGATAAAAGCAGCGTGGTATGAACGTTAGGGCTACTTCGCCCAACAGGTGTTAAAAAGTGAATCTTTGCGTTTAAATACTATCAAACGGATACCAGCAAATACTGGCAATATTGATAGGAGAACGACATGAGACGCAGGCTCTATTTTGTTTTACCCAATATTAGAAGTGCGCAGGCGATGATGAATGAGCTGCTGCTGGAGAGGATTGATGAAGATCACATTCACTTTCATGCAAAAAATGAACAGGCCCTGGGTAACTTGCCTAAAGCCAACGCGGTAGAAAAGTCTGATGTGGTTTACAGTGCGCTGGCCGGGTTTGTATTTGGTGCTGTGTTCGGCCTGTTAGGCGGCATGCTGGCTTATTTGGTGCCATGGTGGTTTGGTGAGGTCACGTTAATGGTGATCCCGTATTGCATGGTGTTGGGTGCCTTATCATGTGCGGCCTGGGCAGCGACGGTGGCGACCTCTGCACCTAGTTACCGTATCAAATCATATTCTGCCCAAATTGAGCAGGGCAATATCCTAATGATTGTGTCCGTGCCCTTGCGCAGGTTGAGCGAGGTGCGTCAGCGGCTGATGCGGCACCATCCAGAAGCCATGTACAGCGGGGTTTGGCCAGCAGAGCACCGGCTGTTTCCTTAAACTGACCTGATATGAAAAAAGCCAGCAATGCTGGCTTTTTGTTTAGCTGGCCTCTTTTAACCAGATCGGGCTGATTTCAAAACTACCGCCCTCATAACTGACCAGGATTTGCCTATCCTGGATGGTAAAGCTAATCGTGAGTCCGCGTGCCGCGGCGGCGGCCAATTGCTCGGTTTCAGGCAGATTAATCACGGTGACATTATCGTGCTTGAGCACCGCTTTATGGTTCTGATCCCACCACATATCCGCCGTTCTGCCGCCGTAGAGCACTTGCACTACCTGCGCCGAGCGGCCACAGGCTTTGCGGATATCGCGCTCGTCAGGCAAGCCTACGCAAATCCAGCGCTCAATCGCACCAGTCAGGTCTTTTTGCCACAGGTCTGGTTCATCATCTTCGCTCAAGCCCTTGCCAAACAGCAGCGACTCATCGGCATAGAGCGCAAAAGCCAGCAGGCGCACCATCAGGCGCTCATCCGTTTCTGACGGGTGTTTGGCCAGCGTCAGGTGATGTTGCTGGTAATAATGCCGGTCCATATCAGCAATATTGACTTCTATCTTATAAATGGTGGATTTCAGGGCCATGCCGTGCGGTGTAGTCTAAATAAAAGGTGCTGCGAGTATAGCAAACCTGTGCGCGAACATGGCACACGCAGTGCATGTATCTGCCGGGTTACAACAAATCACTTGCGCGTTTTGCAATCACGCGGGTAAAATAAAAATGAAACGTTTTATTTTTATTTTATGCTGGATACCATACAAGTGAAAACCAAGGTCGGCCGTCCCAGGTTGGGGACTGAGCAAGAGCGCCATGTATTGTTGTTGGAGCAGGCGCTGGAGTTGTTTATGACGGAGGGCGTCGCACAAACCAGTGTGGCGCATATTGCGTCGGTGTGTGGCGTGTCTACGCGAACCATTTATGAGCGCTTCAGCAATAAATATGAATTGCTGATTGCGGCCATGCGGCACATGGTGGAGCAGGATGTGTCAGCCATGTTTAAAGTGGAAGACCTGCCCAACAAGTCATTGCAGCAAGTGCTCACGGATATTGGCCGCTTTGTGCTGCATCGGGTGATGGAGCCACGCATGCTGTCTTTTTTCCGTATCGGCATTGCCGAGGCGGCACATATCCCAGAGCTTTCACGCGCGATGAAAGCGGTCGGCCCGCAGCGTATCCACCAGATGCTGGCCGATATTTTCCGTTTTTATGCCGCACAGGGCATCTTGCCTGAGCAGGATTTTACGCGCGCGGCCGAGTCTTATTGTGAATTATTGATCGCAACACCGCGTATGAAAGCGTTGTTTGGTGTGCTGGAGCCAGAATGGGATGCCGAGGCGCATGTGGCATTTGTGGTGAATTTGTTTTTACGGGGATTAGAGGGAATGGAGCCAGTTCATGCAGGGTCATAAACACTGGTATTGGCTATGGCTGTGTGTGCCGTTGGCAAGTTGCTCTGTGATTGATGAATATATCCGCCCCAAACCTGTGACGGTCGAGCAGTGGCAAGCGCCTTTGCCGCACAGCGGTAATGTGGCTGCATTAAAAGACTGGTGGGCACAATTTAAGGATCCGGTGCTCGACCAGTTATTGGCAGAGTCGCAAAAAGAAAGCCCTTCGCTGGAGATCGCGTTGGCCAATATTCGTGTGGCACGTGCCAACGTATTGTCGGCGCGTGCGCAAGGCATTCCTGATTTGACCAGCACCGGCAGTGTCACCAAGAGCAAAGGCGGCGGCGGTAATGCTGCTTTTCCATCCAGTACTATAGAAATCGATTCCGTGTCGCTGGATGCCAGCTGGGAAATAGACCTGTTTGGCAAGGTGAAAGCAGCCAAGCAAGCGGCCAAAGCCCAGCTCGAATCGAAAAAGATTGCCTGGCACGATGCACGCCTGACCTTGGCAGCAGAAGTCGCCAATAACTATGTGAATTACCGTGCCTGCCAAGCCTCGGTACAGGCATTGCAACAGGCTTATGATTCGCGCTATGAAACCGCCCGTTTGACAGGCATTTCAGCCAAGGCAGGGTTCTCTGCACCGTCTGACTTGGCATTGGCAGAGGCAGCGACGCGTGCCAGTGAGTCGACCTTAGATGGTCAACAAGCGGAATGTGATGGCTTAATCAAAGCATTGGTTGAGCTCACTAATATGCCAGAACCTGCTTTGCGCGATTTACTCGCTAAAGGCAAGGGGATGCCGGAACCGGCGATGTTTGATGTGAGTACGCTACCAGCAAGTCTGCTGACCCGTCGCCCAGACCTGGCGATTGATGAGCGCAACCTGGCTGAAGCCAGTGCCAATATTGGCGTGTCTAAAGCACAAATGTACCCAAGCCTGAGCTTGACTGGTTCGATCGGCTACCGACGCACCAACTTTAACGGCACGGTTACGCGCACGGATTCATGGTCTTATGGCCCGACGCTTAAATTGCCGATTTTTGACGGTGGCACTTTACGGGCAGACCTGGCTGAAGCACGTGCCAATTTCGACAGTTTGCTGGCGACCTACAAACAGGATGTACGGACTGCCGTCAAAGAAGTCGAGCAGGCACTGGTGAATCTGGATAGTGCCAGCCGACGTGCACAATCTGAGCAGGCCAGTGCGCAGCAATATCAGCAATATTTTAAAGCGGCTGAAATTAACTGGAAATCAGGCGGTCTCGACCTGCTGTCGCTGGAAGATGCGCGGCGCCAGAAAATCAACGCTGAGTTGAATGTGATTACGCAGCAAAAGAATCGGGTATTACAGTGGATCGCTTTGTATAAGGCATTTGGTGGCGACTGGCTGGAAACACAGCAGTCCACAAAGCAGACAAGCAAACCGCTCAAGCCCATGGAAAAAAGGTAAGTACGATGGCAAAAAAACTGACAAAAAAAACCACCTTTCTCATTATTTCCGCCTTGCTGGTGGGGGTGAGTGTGTGGTTCTGGCAACACCCTTTGCACCAGGCCGAGCTGGCAGAGAAACGCGGTAACCGGCAGACAGCCTCTCCTGCCGCCAGTCAGCCTCCTGCGGGTGCGCCGATCACCAAGGCTGCGCTGAGTGTGGAGGTGACCCGGCCGGCGATTGTGCAATGGCCGATGATGCTGGTGCTTAATGGCAGTATTTACCCGTGGCAGGAGGCCTTGGTGAGTGCTGAAATTTCCGGCTTGCGCATTCAGCAAGTGTTGTCTGATGTGGGCGCGCAAGTCAGCAAGGGGCAGCCATTGGTGATGTTGGCCGATGAAACCGTCAAAGCCGATATGCAAAAACAATTGGCCACGGTTGAAAAAGACAAGGCAGCCCTGGCTGAAGCAAAGAGCAATGCAGACCGTGCGCGTGAAATTAAAGATAGCGGCGCTTTGTCGGCACAAAAAATTAATGAATACATGATTGCCGAACAGACTGCCAGGGCAAACCTGGCGTTGTCTGAGGCTGAGCTGGAAAACCAGAAAATTCGTTTGCGCCAAACCAAGGTGGTAGCGCCGGATGATGGCGTCATTTCATCACGTTCTGCCAATTTGGGTAATGTGGTGTCTTCTGGCGCAGAACTGTTCCGCCTGGTACGCCAGGGCCGTGTGGAGTGGCGTGGCGAGGTGAATGCCGACCAGCAAACGGCATTGCACGCCGGCCAAGCGGTGCGTTTGAGCCTGCCAGGCGGTAAAGCCGTCACCGGCAAGGTGCGCCTGATTTCGCCCACCGTAGATAGCAATACACGTAATGCGCTGGTATATGTGGATATTCCTAAAGACAGCGCCAAGCCTGGTATGTATGTACAGGGGCAAGTGGATATTGGCCAGCAGCAAGGGGTGGCTGTGCCATTGAGCGCGGTGACATATCGCGATGGCTTTGCCTATGTGTTTGAGTTGACGGCAGCGAATGCGCAAGGCTTGCGTCATGTGACGCAACGCAAGGTGCAAACCGGACGTACTCATGGCGAGCAGATTGAGTTGCTGGGCGGCCTGAATAGCGAAGCGCAACTGGTATTGAGCGGCGGTGCCTTTTTAAATGATGGTGACACCGTTAAAGTGGTTGTCATGACCAAGCGCGGAGCTTAAGTATGAATTTTTCGGCTTGGTCTATCCGTAACCCGGTTCCGGCAATTTTGCTGTTTGTGGTGCTGAGTTTTCTCGGCCTCAAGTCGCTCAATCAGTTGGGCAAGCAAAACTTTCCAGATATCGAATTGCCGGTCATCACCGTGAGTGCGACGCTGGAAGGCGCCGCGCCGCCGCAACTCGAAACCGAAGTCGCGCGCAAGATTGAAGACAAGATTGCGACCATTGGTGGCATTGAGCATATGACGACGACCATCACCGATGGCAGTGTCAGCATTGCAGTGCAGTTCACCATTGATACCAAGAGTGAAGAGGCGCTCAACCTAGTGCGTAATGCGGTGGATAGTGCGCGTTCTGAGTTGCCTGCCGCAGTCACGACACCAACGGTGTCCAAGCTCACTACCTCAGGCAATGCGATCCTGACATTTGTCGCTTCGGCCGAGAATATGGACGAGGGCGAACTGTCCTGGTTTGTTGATAACGAGGTCAGCAAAGCCATGCTGGCGGTGAATGGGGTTGGCAAGATTTCACGTACTGGCGGTGTGGATCGCGAAGTGCAGGTGAACCTGGAACCGACCTTGATGGCTGGGTTGGGTGTCGATGTCAGTGATGTGTCGGCACAACTCAAACGCGTGCAGCAGGATGCTTCTGGCGGTCGCGGCGATATTGGTGACAATATCCAGTCGGTGCGCACCTTGGGCGCGTTGCATAGCGCGGACGAAGTGCGCAATCTCGATATCCCGCTGGGTGATGGCCGCCATATCAAGTTGTCACAGGTGGCCGAGGTGCTGGATACCTATGCCGAGCGTACCACCTATGCCAGTTATGACGGCAAGCCGGTGATCCGCTTTGAAATCACGCGCAGCAAAGGCACCAGCGAAGTCACGGTTGCCAAAGATGTGCGTGCAGCGCTGGCGCAATTTGAGCAGTTACATCCGCAGGTAAAGATTGTCGAAGCGTTTAACATGGTCAAGCCGGTAGAAGATAACTACGAAGGCTCCATGCACCTGTTGTATGAAGGTGCGCTGCTGGCGATTCTGGTGGTGTGGTGGTTTTTGCGTGACTGGCGTGCCACCATCATTGCGGCCGTGGCCTTGCCTTTGTCCATGATCCCTACTTTTGCCTTTATGCAGTATTTTGGCTTCTCACTCAATGTGCTGACCTTGCTCGCCATGGCCTTGGTGGTCGGCATCCTGGTCGATGATGCCATTGTGGAAATTGAAAATATTGTGCGCCATTTGCGCATGGGTAAAACGCCGTATCAGGCCGCGATGGAGGCCGCTGATGAAATCGGGTTTGCCGTGATTGCCACCACGTTTACCCTGGTCGCCATCTTTTTACCGACCGCCTTTATGGGCGGCATTCCGGGCAAGTTTTTCAAACAGTTTGGCATCACGGCAGCCATCGCCATTCTTGGCTCATTGGTGGTGGCGCGTTTGTTAACGCCCATGATGTCTGCCTACCTGCTCAAGCCGCATGCGGCTCAAGAGGAAGAAGACTCTTCTTCCATGCGCGTTTATTTGCGCTGGGTGGGCTGGTGCCTGCAACACCGCAAAACCGTGGTGACAGGCTTTGTACTGTTTATTGTCGGCTCGCTAAGCTTGATGCCGTTGTTGCCCAAAGGCTTTGTGCCGTCGTCTGACAGCAGCCAGACCAAGGTCAATATTGAGTTGCAACCAGGCACGCCGCTGGCGCAAACGCGGCATGTGGTGCAGATGGCCGAACAGATCGTTAAACAGCATCATGAAGTGAAGGCCGTTTTCAGCGCGGCTGGTTCTGCCAGCACTGGCGGTGGTGGGCCAAATGCTTCGCAAAATACCACCGATGTGCGCAAGGGTAGCCTGGTGATCAGCCTGACCGACCGTAGTGAGCGCAAACAAAAACAATCTGAGATTGAAGCGGACTTGCGCGAACAGTTAAAAAATCTGCCCGGCGCACGGGTGACCGTTGGTATCGGCGAATCCGGCGAGAAACTGCAAATAACGCTGGCCAGCGATGACGCCAATGCCTTGGCCAGCGCCAGCCAGCAGTTGCAACAGCAGTTACGCACCTTGAACGGCGTCGGCAATATTACTTCCAGCGCCAGTTTGCAGCGGCCAGAGGTGCAGATTATTCCCGATGTTGACAAGGCGGCAGAGCTAGGCGTGACGGTCGAGTCCATTGCGCAAGTCATTCGCGTGGCGACCTCGGGCGACTTTACCAACACCATGCCCAAGTTAAACTTGCCGCAGCGCCAGGTGCCGATTCGTGTACGCCTGGGCCCCAGTGTGCGCAGCAGCCTGCAGGAGATTGCGCAATTGCGCGTGCCTTCACGCAACGGTAGCGTCAGCCTGGAAACCGTCGCCACTGTACGCATGGGCAGTGGTCCGCAGCAAATCGACCGCATGGACCGCATGCGCAATGTCACCTTCGATATTGAGCTTAACAAGCGCCAGATTGGCGAAGTCATGCGCGAAGTGCAGCAACTGCCTGCCATGCAAAACCTGCCACCTAGCGTCAAGCAGCTCGAAGCGGGCGATGCCAAGCGCATGAATGAGCTGTTCAGCAGCTTTGGTGGCGCCATGATTATCGGCGTGATGTGCATCTATGTTGTGCTGGTGTTACTGTTTGGCGATTTCTTGCAGCCGGTGACTATTCTGGGGGCATTGCCTCTGTCATTAGGCGGCGCCTTCTTCGCCTTGCTGGTGACGCATAACAGCTTCTCCATGCCGAGCGTGATTGGCTTGTTGATGCTCATGGGTGTGGTCACCAAAAACTCCATTTTGCTGGTGGAATACACCATCATGGCGCGTAAAGAACGTAAGCTCAGCCGATTTGATGCCATTATCGATGGCTGCCACAAACGTGCCCGGCCAATTATCATGACCACCATTGCCATGGCGGCGGGCATGATGCCGATTGCGCTAGGCTGGAGTGCAGATCCTAGCTTCCGCGCACCGATGGCGATTACGGTGATTGGCGGGTTGATTACCTCTACCTTGCTTAGCCTTGTGGTGATCCCTGTGTTGTATACCTATGTGGATGATTTGTTGGGGTGGTTGCGAGGTGTGGGGAGATTGGCACGCAAGCATGTTTAATCTTTGTAGACGTGTGTGTCCGTTAACGTAAAACAAGGCGTGCTGAGAGGTGCGCCTTTTTTATTTGATGCGAGGGAAGGGGATTCTTTAGTTTCTTGTTTTGGTGGCGGGATTGGGGGGAGGTTTCTTTTCGCCATTTAGGCGAGCCGTAGGGTGGGCATGGATGCCCACGCGGTTGTGGTTGTTTGTTAGGTTGCTTTTCGCTCTGTCAGCGAGTTACTTTTCTTTGCTTGCACAAAGAACAAGTAACCAAAAGAAATGCACCCCAACTTCCGCTTCTTCCTTGCGCTACTCGGCTTGCCGGGTGTCCATCGAAACTCGCCCTGACAAGCCACACACTACGTGGCTTGTTGCGGAGCTCGAACAGCCGATGGCCGAGAACCCCCGTCAACCCTGCGTTGCTCGGCACGGCAGATGGGGACCCTGAACACCATGCGACCGCAATCGTTCGTTAAGTGAATAAAAAGAATTTGGTTTTTGAATCGTCCGCATTTATGCAATGTTAGTTTGGCGCGAATAATCCCATCCCATCACGCTGAGTAGCGGAAACAAAATAAGAGGAGAGGGAGCGACTGTCCGAATCCCGCAGCAGCTCATGTTTTGTGTGAGCTGCCAGGTTGAGTTTCGTGACCGGCTTATTTTGTTGAGCAACGCAAGGGAGCCGCAGGTCGTGATGGCTGGGTGCCCTCCTCTTTGGTTACTTTCTGAGGGGCAAGCATCAGAAAGTGACTCGCCGAGAGGCGAAAAGGGGAGATTGTTAGAAGAGAGAGCGTTACAACTGGTTAGCTTTTAAGCGCACATTCCACACGCTCAATCACGATCTTCTGCAATTGATCTCTCAATGCCTTACTTAATGGCTGCACCTCGGAATCCCGCACAGGCTCTCCCCAGTGGCTGTTCGGGAAGTGCTTGTCACTCTCGAATCTAGGTAATACATGCCAATGCATATGCGGCGTTTTATTGCCCAGGCTTGCCAGGTTGATTTTGTCCGGTTGGATCACTTCACGCACGGCACTTTCCACGGCAAACACGACTTTCATCGTGCGTGCGCGGTCAACGGGCTGCAGGTCGGTCATTTCTTTGACGTGTGCCAGTAATTCGATGCGGCAATAGGCCGGATAATCGGCGTCGTGCAATAACACCACGCGGCAGAACTCGTCCTGCCACAGCAGGTCGTGTGGCGTTGGGATGCAGAGTGCGCAGTCACGCATTTATGAGACTGCCAGCATTCTGTCCAGGGTCAGTTTGGCCAGTTTGGCTTCGTGTTCCGGCACTTTGATCTGGTTGACCACATTGCCTTCGGCCAGGTTTTCCAGGCACCAGGCCAAATGTTGCGGGTCGATACGCGCCATGGTTGAGCATTCGCAAACGACGTGGCTCATGAATTGCACCAGTTTGTTTTGCGGTTTCATCTCTTCCGCCAGGCGGGTGACCAGATTGAGCTCAGTGCCAACCAGCCATTTGGTGCCCGGTTCAGCTTCGCTGACGGTGCGCAGGATATATTCGGTAGAGCCAACGTAGTCTGAGTTAATGCAGACTTCGAATGCCGTTTCCGGGTGCGAAATGACTTTGCCATCGGGATGCTGCGCACGGAACTGGTCGATATTCTGTTTGCGGAACATCTGGTGCACCGAGCAGTGGCCTTTCCATAACAGGATTTTGGCGTCCCTGATTTGTTGTTCGGTCAGGCCGCCCATGGGCAGGTCAGGGTCCCATACCGGCATCTGTTCTAATGGGATACCCATTTTATGGCCGCTCCAGCGACCCAGATGCTGGTCAGGGAAGAACAGGATTTTTTCGCGCTGGCTAAAGCCCCATTCGAGGATTTTTGGTGCGTTGGTGCTGGTGCAGACGATGCCGCCATGCTCGCCACAGAAGGCCTTGAGGTCGGCTGCCGAGTTGATGTAAGTGACCGGCGTGATGGTTTCATCAAAGTTGAGTACTTTATTCAGCTCGCGGTAGCTGCGCTCGACTTTGGCCAGGTTGGCCATGTCCGCCATGGAACAGCCCGCGGCCAGGTCTGGTAACACAACAATTTGCTCGGGGCGGCTCAGAATGTCGGCGACTTCGGCCATGAAGTGCACACCGAGGAAGACGATAAATTCGGCATCCAGGCTATCGCAATATTTGGACAATTTGAGTGAGTCACCGGAGTAATCCGCGTGGCGATAAACGCTTTCGTGCTGGTAGTGGTGACCCAGAATCACTAGTCGCTTGCCCAGTTTTTCGCGGGCAGCAAGGATGCGCGCCTGACAATCATCGTCTTTGGCGGCCTGGAATTTATCAAATTGGATGGTGGCTGTTTGCATGCTTAAAGTCTAGAGGGCCGGGCCCGATGCGATAAAACGTTATTTTACAGCTGATTAGACTGAATCCCAATCATATTAGTGCCTTATAAAACCAGATTGTGTTTTTCACCGAGACGTCGCAAGGCGTCGACATTGGTCCAACTGAACACTTTTGGGGCGGCTTCGCGCCAGTCCAGCCATTGGTAGCGTGTGTGTTCGTCAGGCGCCAGTGTGACTGCGAGGGCTGATGGCAGGCATAGTCCAAACAGGTGCTCGATATTTTCGGTGACGCCGGGGGCGTAGCGATGACGCCAGTGAGGATAAATTTCATAGACATTGCTGGCCTGCCAGTCCTGAAAATCATAAGCCAATGCGTCAAGACCGGTTTCTTCTTTGACTTCACGGATCGCTGCCTGGTAGGGCGTTTCGCCAGCTTCTAAACTGCCTGTGACGGATTGCCAGAAGCCGGTCTTGTCAGCGCGCTCCAGTAATAGCACCTGCAAATCAGGCGTGTGAATCAGAATCAGGGCAGAAACGGGCGTCTTGTATTGTTGTGTCATGCAAGTATTGTCTATAAATGCCGTGATATTGTCCATGACGACAGCTCAATTTAGTACACTGAAAGATTGTCGTAAGCCGTGCCAAGTATTATGATCAAAAAAACTAAAGCATAAGAGAATAGGGAATGATTCAATGTTGAGGCGTCAGCTAGGCTGGGTATGCGTCATGCTGATGATGAACGCACAGTGTTTACTGGCGGCCGATGCGACATCTGCTGGTATCGCTGACCCTGTTTTATTAAATCAATTGTCTTTGCGGCAGGCGGAGCAGCTATTTGCGGGAGGTAACCGTGAGTTGCTGGCGGCCAAGCGTGCCGTCGAAGGCGCCGAGGCGGACACCCTGATCGCGGGGCAGCGTCCCAATCCAGTGCTGTCGCTAGGGCTCTCCAGTGTTAACGTCAATCGTGGGCAGGGCAATATGAACCAGAACGGTTCGAATGGCCTGTGGGACAAGACCTATAACTCTGCCTTGCAAGTCAGCCAGTTGTATGAACGCGGTAACAAGCGTGAGCTGCGGACGGCTGTGGCCGAAAGTGCGGTGAAAGCCTCTGGCTTTGATCTCAAAGAAACCTATCGCCAGCAAGCATTGACCATGGCCACCGCGTATTACGACCTCAAACTGGCACAAGAAACCCTATTGATTCAGCAGGCAAATGTCGGCTCTTATGACAAGACCTTGCAGGCGGCGCAATTACGCTTGAAGGCAGGGGATGTGGCGTCCGCAGATGTGGCGCGTATCCGCGTCGACGCCTTGCGTGCCAGCAACGATTTACGACAGGCAGAGGCGACGGTGCAAAAAGCACAAGCCATGTTGGCCTATCTACTGGGTAAAGACCAGGATGCGTCTAAATTATATGCGACTGACCCATGGCCTAACCTGGCCTCGGAGCAACTAGCGGCTGCAGAAAATAGCTGGTTGCCACAACGCTCAGATGTGCAAGCCGCTGATGCACGTATGGAGCAGGCGCAACAGGCCAGAAAACTGGCTGAATCGCTCAAAACCAGAGACCTGACCTGGTCGCTGGCTTATCAACATTTTCCAGGGCAAGAGCCTGGTTCTGCGCCGGACACCGTGGGCGCATCTGTCAGTATTCCGCTATTTACCAATTATCAATATGAAGGCGAAGCGGCACGCGCAGAGGTCGGCTATACCAGCGCCATGGAGGCCAAGGAGCAGGTGAGGGCGGCCGCTGTGGCTGAAATGCGCCGTGCCAAAGCGGATCTGCAGGCGGCGGTAGATAAGAATCGCCGTTTTGACCAGAATATCCTCAGTGAAGCACAAAAAGCGTCGGATGCGGCTGAGTTTGCTTACCAGCATGGCGCCATGAGCGTAATGGATTTGCTGGATGCCAGACGAATTTTACGTGCGTTGCAACTCGAAGCCATCAGCGTCAAAGCAGATTATGCCAAATCACTGTCTGCCTGGCTGGCGGCGACGCGCCAGGCATTTACTAATCAAGACTAAAAACCATATGACCACGTCCAAAAGCAAGCAACACCTTATGCGCATCACGTCTCCCAGTGGCCAGTGTTTGGTGGGGTTGCTGGCAGTGCTACTGGCAGCGCTACTGTTTTGCAACCTGGCTAATGCGGCAGGCAAACCTGCAAATAGTGCCAGGGATGCCAATGAAATTGTGTTGACGGCAGGGTCACCGCAATTAACCAGTTTGAAGGTAGAGCCGGTGACGGAAATCCCGGTGCCAGTGACTGAACCTTTGAATGGCAAGATTGTGTTTGATGAAAACCGCACGGCGAGGATTTTCTCACCGGTTGCCGGGCGCGCACTCACTATCAAGGCGCAAGTCGGCGACAGCGTTAAAGTCGGGCAGACCTTGCTGTTGATGGACTCGCCGGATGTCGGTGGCGCAGTCGCAGATGTGCGCAAGGCACAGGCGGACATGCAGCTGAAGCAGCAAGCCCTGGAACGCAGCCGTATGCTGGTCGATCACGGTGTGCTGGCGAAAAAAGAGGTAGAGGTTGCGCAAGCTGATTGGGCTACCTCACGTGCGGAATCAGAGCGGGCCGGTGCCAGGTTGAAAAATCTGGGGGTTTCAACGGCCGCCAATGATAACTATGCGGTACGCTCGCCGATTGCCGGGGTGGTGGTCGATCGCAAAATTAATCCTGGCAGCGAAGTGCGGCCAGATACGGCAGATCCTTTATTTATTGTCACCGATCCTGGCTATTTATGGGCCAGCATAGACTTGCCCGAACGCGAGTTGAGCCGGATTTCGCAAGGGCAGAAACTGAGTGTGCAGGTAGATGCCTATCCGGATGAAGTCTTCAGTGGCGAGGTGAAAACCATAGGCGTCATGGTCGATCCGACCACGCGTCGAATTCCAGTGCGTTGCGTGGTTGAGAGCAATGGCAAATTAAAGCCGGAAATGTATGCGCGCATCACACCGCTGGATAACAGCCAGCATCGCGTGATCCGGTTGCCCAATAGCGCCTTGATTACAGAGGGCCTGTATAGCTATGTGTTTGTGGAAGAGCGCCCTTTGCATTTTAAAAAGCGCAAAGTCACACTGGACCTGCAACGCCGCGAATACGCCACGGTGAAAGAGGGTTTAAAAGCGGGTGAACGCGTGGTGGTTGGCGGTGCTATTTTATTGAACTCTGACTTGTCGGTGAGTAAATAAAGCATGCTAAAAGGCTTAATCACTTTCTCGCTGCAACAACGCGTATTTTTACTCATAGGCGCGGTGGTATTGACCATTTTTGGTTGGGTCGCCGTGCAGAATTTGCCGATTGAAGCCTTTCCGGATGTGGAAGATGTCCACGTCATTATTGTCACGCAATCGCCAGGCATGGCCCCTGAAGAGGTCGAGCGCGTTGTCTCACTGCCGATAGAGCACGGCATGAGTGGGGTGCCCGGCCTGGCGCAAATCCGTTCGGTGTCTATTACCGGTTTATCGGTGGTGACATTAACCTTTGCCGAGCGCACTGAGGATTATTTTGCCAGGCAACAGGTGCTGGAGCGTTTACAGGGCGTGAGCCTGCCCACAGGCCTGCAACCCACCCTGGCGCCGCTGACCACAGCCGTCGGTGAAGTCTACCGCTACCTGGTTGAAGCGCCCAAAGACATGCCACAACGCGAGGTACGTGCGATCCAGGATTGGAAAATCATCCCGCAATTGCGCATGGTGCCTGGCGTGGCCGATATCACCAGTTTTGGCGGCACGGTCAAAGAGTATCAAATCAAGCTCGACCCTTATCGCCTGAAAAAATTTGCCGTCAGCATAGACCAGGTGAACCAGGCGGTTGGCAATAACAGCAGCAACGTCGGCGGTGGTTTGATGCACCGCGGTGATGAGTCGCTGGTAGTGCGTGGCATCGGCTTGTTTCACAGCCTGGATGATATTGCGCAGTCGGTGGTGGATACGCGCGATGGCAAGCCGATCCTGGTGAGTGATCTTGGCCAGGTGGTGATTGGTGACCGGCCGCGCTCAGGCATTGTTTCATTTAATCAGCAAGATGACATTATCGAAGGCATCGTGCTGATGACCAAAGGCCAAAACGCGGCCAAAGTGATTGAGGCTTTGCGCGCCAAGGTCGAGGTGGTTAATGAGTCATTGCCGCCGGGCGTGAAGGTAGTGCCTTTTTATGACCGGACTGGCCTGGTCCAGCACACCGTGCATACCGTGTCGGAAAACCTGATTGTTGGTGCCTTGCTGGTGGTCACCATCCTGGTGGTATTTTTGCGTAACTGGCGTGCCGCGCTCATTGTGGCTTCGGTGATTCCGCTGTCCTTGCTGTTTGCCTTTATCGTGATGGATTTGCGTGGCGTCTCGGCTAACCTGATTTCACTGGGTGCGGTAGACTTTGGCATTATTATCGACAGCGCGGTGGTGCTGGTCGAGGCGCTCATGGTGCGCCTTGCCGTGGCTGAGGTGGATAAAAACCCGACCCACACCGGCCTGGCCTGGCGCATGCAAACCTTGAAAAGCACGGCGATTGATATGGGCCACCCTATCTTGTTCTCCAAGGCGATTATCATCACCGCCTTCCTGCCTATTTTTACCTTTCAGCGCGTTGAAGGAAAAATCTTTTCCCCCATGGCCTTTACGCTGAGTTTTGCGTTGCTCGGCGCGATTATTTTGACCCTCACATTAGTCCCGGCTTTGTTGTCGTACACCATGAGCCGCGAAGATATGGCGGAAAAACACAGCGGCTGGATGCATCGTCTGCAGGAAACCTATCGCAATATCCTGCTCAAAAGCAGTCGATCACGGGCATTGGTGGTGATTGTTTCCGTCGCCATCCTGGTGGTATCTGTGGTCTCTGCGCCTATGCTGGGGTCTGAGTTCTTGCCCAAGCTGGATGAAGGCAATATCTGGCTCACGGTCGATTTACCGCCTTCTGCCAGCCTGGAAAAAACCAAGGACGTCGAGCGCGAGATCAGGAAGATTCTCAATAGTTACCAGGAAGTGCGGCTGGTGGTGGCGCATGTCGGACGACCAGATGACGGCACCGATCCTAAAGGGCCATATCACATGGAAATCCTGGCTGATCTCAAACCACATAGCGAATGGAAGTTTGCTGATAAAGAGGCGCTGATTAAAGACATGTCACGCCGTATTCACGAGATTCCTGGTGTGCCAACCAACTTCTCCCAGGTGATTCAGGACAGCGTTGAAGAGGCGCTGTCAGGCGTAAAGGGCGAAATTGCGGTCAAGATTTTTGGCCCCGACCTGGCAATCCTTGAGCAAAAAGCGGCTGAAGTGGTCGACAGCATGAATGGTGTGCAAGGCGCGACCGATGTGGCTGCGGTACGTATTTCTGGCAATTCCGAGCTCGACATCACGTTGAATCGTAACCAGTTGTCCCGTTATGGATTGATGGTCAGTGACGTCAACAATACCGTGCAAACGGCGCTGGCCGGTAATGCTGCCAATACCTTTTATGATGGTGATCGCCATTTTGACGTCACCTTGCGCCTGGATAGGCCATTCAGGGATTCTGTCGATGATATTGATGAGTTGCCGATTGCCTTGCCCAATGGCGGCGGCAGTATTCCGCTGAGCGAGGTCGCGGAGGTCACAATCAAGCAAGGGGCTTCGCGTGTCAGCCGTGAGGCCGGGGCGCGTATCGTCTCTATTAAAGCCAATATCACCGACCGCGACCAGGGTAGTTTTGTCAAAGAAGCCATGCAAAAAGTAAAGGCTGAGGTCAAATTGCCACCGGGCTACACCATGACCTGGGGCGGCCAGTTTGAAAACCAGCAGCGCGCCATGAAGCGCCTGATGGTGATTGTACCCTTGTCGGTACTGCTGATTTTTGTGTTGTTGTTCTGGGCGTTCAAGTCGGTGAAAAATGCCTTGCTGGTGTTACTGATGATTCCGTTCACCCTGGTGGGCGGCCTGGCGGGGTTGGCAGTCTCAGGCTTGCACCTGTCTGTGTCTGCGGCGGTGGGCTTTATTGCACTGGCTGGAATTTCGGTGCAAAACGGCGTGATTATGGTCGAACAGATCAAAAACCTGATGCGCGAAGGCCGCAGTGTGACGGAGTCTGTGATCGACGGTGCCGTGGCCAGGTTACGCCCTATTTTGATGACAGCGTTAATGGCCGGACTGGGGCTGATGCCCGCGGCACTTTCACATGGCATTGGCTCGGAAACACAGCGGCCTTTTGCCGTGGTGATTGTTGGTGGTTTGATCACCGCCACCCTGTTTACCTTGCTATTGCTGCCCTTGTTGTTCCCGCTGTTCTCAGATGTCCGTCGCCGTAAATCCTGATGGGCTGGTTTTAGAAAACCAAACTGGTGGTTTATTTCAGCCAGTCGCGATCACGTATCAATTTTTTAAATAATTAATTGTTTAATAATCAACGGCTTGCATTTTTCGGGGAGTTGGCACGTTACATGCAGTAAGAGAGCTAGTCACTCAGCTTGCAGGTTGGGAGACTTTGCAATCTCCAAAATGGCAAATTGAAGCAACTGCATATAACCACAACAATGAGCAATTTTTCCCCGATTATCCTTTCCCGAGGATATTGCTTGCCCCAAGCTCTCGAGCTTGGGTTTTTTTTGCCCAGAATCCGGGTTTAAACCCGTTTGACTAACCTTGCTTACGCTTTTCGGCGTTGACCAGGTTTTTGGGTAACTGGAACACGACGTTTTCAACCACGCCTTGCAGTTCCTCCACGTGGGCGGCGCCCATGTGTTGCAACGCTGTAATCACTTCTTTCACCAGCACCTCAGGCGCAGAAGCGCCCGCAGAAATGCCGACTTTGCGTTTACCTATAAGCCACCCGGCTTGCAGATGGCTGGCGTTGTCGACCATATAGGCTTCTACGCCCTGGTTTTTGGCGACTTCACGCAGGCGGTTAGAATTTGAGCTATTGGGTGAACCGACAATAATCACCAGGTCACAATCTTTGGCCATGATTTTGACCGCATCCTGGCGGTTTTGCGTGGCGTAACAAATGTCATCGCTTTTCGGCGCTTTGATGGTTGGGAAGCGCACTTTCAAGGCGTTGATGACCTGGGTGGCGTCATCCACTGACAGTGTGGTTTGTGTGACATAAGCCAATTTGTCAGGATCTGCCACTTGCAGCGCGGCCACATCTTCCGGCGTTTCGACCAAATGCATGCCTGCTTCAGACTGGCCCATGGTGCCTTCAACCTCTGGGTGGCCTTTGTGGCCGATCATGATAATTTCCATACCATCTTTGCGCATCTTGGCGACTTCGATATGCACCTTGGTGACCAGTGGGCAGGTGGCATCAAAGGCGGTCAGGCCGCGTGACTCTGCCTCTGCGCGCACGGCCTTGGACACGCCATGCGCACTGAAGATGACAATGCTGCCTGCCGGAATTTTTTCCAGTTCATCAACAAAAATCGCGCCCTTGTCACGTAACTGGCCGACGACAAATTTGTTATGTACCACTTCATTGCGCACATAAATCGGTGCGCCGAATTTTTCCAGCGCTTGTTCAACAATGATGATGGCGCGGTCTACCCCGGCGCAAAAACCGCGCGGGTTAGCCAGCACAATATTAGGTGTCACTTCTGTTTGCATAATGAATTCCATCAAGAGACTGCTGCAGTCTGCGCCCGCACAGCCTAATCAACCACAAGGTCTGGCAGGCATCAGGTATAATCTGCATTTTTGTTGCTCGTAGAAGCCCATGTTATGAAAAACACTGCTACTTTGCTGATTACCTGCCCGGATACCAAAGGGATTGTGGCGGCGATCGCGCAATTTTTGTATGAGCACAATGCCAATATTTTACACGCAGACCAGCATCAGGATGCGGAAAATAATCTGTTTTTGATGCGCGTGGAATGGGACCTGACCAATTTTAATGTGGCAGTGGCCGATTTTGAACAGGCGTTTGGCCAGGTGGCGCAGCGTTTTGACATGACCTGGCAACTCAAATTGTCTGAGCAGAAAACGCGCATGGCAATCATGGTGTCGCAATATGATCATTGCCTGGTCGACCTGTTGCACCGCCATCATAGCGGTGAGCTGGCGTGTGATATTCCGCTGATTATCAGCAACCATCGGGATACGGAAAAGCTGGCGCAGTTTTACGGCATTGATTTTCACTACCTGCCTATGAGCAAAGACACCAAGGCCGAGGTCGAGGCGCAGCAGTTTGCTTTGTTTGACCAATATGGCGTCGATTTGATTGTGCTGGCGCGCTATATGCAGATTTTGTCGCCGGACTTTGTCGCACGCTACCCGCAAAAAATCATCAATATCCACCACTCGTTCCTGCCCGCCTTTATTGGTGCGCGCCCTTACCACCGCGCGTTTGAGCGCGGGGTGAAGTTGATTGGTGCTACCAGCCACTACGTGACTGAAGTGCTGGATGAGGGCCCGATTATCGAGCAGGACCTGGCGCGTATTTCGCACCGCGACCAGGTAGAAGACTTGATCCAGAAAGGTCGCGACCTGGAGCGCGTGGTGCTCTCCAAAGCCGTGCGCTGGCATATCGAGCATCGCATTCTGCTCTATGCGAACAAGACTGTGATTTTTGATTAAGCCATTTGTGCTACCCAATAAAAAACCGAAGCCTCAAGCTTCGGTTTTTTATTGGGTGCCAGTGAGTCTTATGGCAGCGTACGTTCCAGTTTAAACAGATCGGCAATCTGTTCGCGTTCGCGGATCACATGCACCTGGTCGCCATCCACCAGTATTTCAGCGGCGCGCGCGCGCGTGTTGTAGTTGCTGGCCATGCTCATGCCGTAAGCACCGGCAGAGTGGATCGCCAGGTAGTCACCTTCTGCAATCGCCAGTGTACGGTCATGGCCTAAAAAGTCACCGCTTTCGCAGACCGGGCCAACGATTTCATACACTTGTGCGGTCGCTGTTGATGGCGCAATGGTGGTGATGTTGTGGAACGCGTCATACAGCGCAGGGCGCATCAGGTCGTTCATGGCCGCATCGACGATGGCAAAGTTTTTGGATTCACCCGGCTTCAGGTACTCGACCTTGGTCAGCAAGACGCCTGCATTACCAACCAGTGCGCGGCCCGGTTCAAACAGCACTTTCACGTTTCTGCCCGCCAGTTTTTGCAAGATAGCGGCTGTATAGGCAGCAAAGTCTGGTGGCGTTTCATCACTGTAGGTAATGCCCACGCCGCCGCCCACGTCTATGTGCTGGATATGAATGCCTTTGGCGGCCAGTGCATCTACCAGGCCCAGGACTCTATCCAGTGCATCCAGGAAAGGGGACAACTCGGTGATTTGTGAGCCGATATGGCAATCTACGCCGTGCACTGCAATGTTTGGCAATTGCGCGGCTTTTTCATACAAGCCCAGCGCATCTTCAAACGCCACGCCAAATTTATTGTTCTTCAGGCCGGTCGAAATATAAGGATGGGTTTTTGCATCCACATTTGGGTTCACGCGCAATGACACCGGTGCTTGCTTGCCCAGACTGGCCGCGACTTGCTGGATGCGGTCCAGTTCATTGACGGATTCTACGTTAAAGCAAAAGATGCCTGCTTCGAGTGCGGCTTTAATTTCAGCATGTGATTTGCCTACACCTGAGAACACCACTTTTTTCGGGTCGCCACCTGCAGCAAGCACGCGTGCCAGTTCGCCACCAGACACGATGTCAAACCCGGCGCCTAACCTGGCAAACAGGTTCAAAATCGCCAGGCTGGGATTGGCTTTCACAGCGAAACAAATCAAATGATCATGGCCGATCAGGCCAGCCTGAAAACGCTCAAAGGCCTGGGTTAATGCGGCGCGTGAATAGACGTAAGTCGGCGTTTGGTGTGCCTGGGCGATCTCATGCAGGGCTACATTTTCAGCATGTAGCACGCCCTGTTGAGTGGAAAAAGGGTGTGTTGAAGGCGTGGTCACGATGAGGATTTATCTTGTTGAGGGGTTTGAGGATATTGGCGCTCAGGAATATACAAATCGCCTTTGAGACCGCAGGCGCTCAATTGAGCCAACAATAAGGCAACAGCCAGTAATCTCGTCCAGCAGGAAAGCATGATTCACCGTCCAATATAAATAGTGCGCCATTTTACCATTAAACCGTCAGTGGCTCATGTGACTGCACCGCGACTTGACCGCTTGTCGGGCAATACCAACCACTGGTCGGCTGCTGCTGGACATGACAGACAGCTGTTTGCATGATAAGGCTATCTAAAAAGGGGTTTGATGATGAAGCGCCCAAATCAATATGGTTTTAGCCTGATTGAGGTGATGGTGGTGGTAGCGATTATTGGCTTGTTAGCCAGTATTGCCGTGCCAGGGTATCAGGATTACGTTAAAAGCGGCAATGCAGCTGAAGCGCCAGCCAATCTGGCTAATTGCCGTGTACAGGCTGAGCAGTTTTACCAGGATAACTTCACTTATGTGGGCTTTGTCTGTAATCCAGCAGACGCGAAATTTTTTGACTATGCGGTGAATGATCAGACTGCGACGACCTACACGTTGGCGGCAACTGGAAAATCTGCACAAAACATGGGTAACTTTGCGTTTACCGTCAACCAGGACAATGCAAAAACTTCCACTTACGATGGAACTGCTGGTGCCTCCTGCTGGCTGACCTCTTCTTCAGGAAGTTGCTGATGCGACAACTTGGGTTCACGTTAATCGAGTTGGTCGTCACCATCGCTGTGTTGGTGGCGGTGAGTACCATCGCGATACCTGCTTTTCAAAGCTCGATAGGCAATGCGCAAATTCGTACAGTCACCGAGTCGATACGCAATGGGTTGCAACAGGCCAGGGCAGAAGCCATCAAGCGTAACGCACGCGTGCGTTTTACATTACAAACGAGTAGTGCTTGGCAAATTGGTTGCGTCACAGTGAGGGCTGATTGCCCTGTGGTGATTACTCAAAAAAACGCAGTAGAGGGATCTTCCAGTAATACAACGGTCAGTGCTGATAACTACAGTGTGGTATTTAGCAGTTTTGGAACAAAAGACCCATCGGCTGCGTCAGCGCTGACAGTGGTGAACATCACTAATTCGCAAGTGAAGAGTGAAGAGCGCAAGGCCTTGCGGGTGATGCTTAATGCCGGAGGAAATGTGAAAGTATGTGATCCCTCAGTGAACATAGTCGGAGATGCAAGGACGTGTTAAATAGTCGACTAAAAATGAGGCGAGCAAAAAAACGCGGTCAAGTGGGATCTGTGTTGATTGAGGCAATGGTGGCCGTGACTATTTTCAGCATGGGTGTATTGGCGCTGGTAGGTCTGCAAACTGCCATGATTAAGAACAGTAGTGATAACCGCTTTCGTGCAGAGGCGCAATTGATTGCGCAAACGCACCTTGCCAACATGATGGCTTATGGCGGAGATGCTTCGGTCTATATTTCAACAGTTGATAAAAACAAAATTAAGGCCCAGTTACCCAATGGTACCCTGACGTTCTCCGCGCTCACCAATAGTATGGTGACGGTAACGGTAGGCTGGCAAGTCCCGGGTGGTCGCCAGCATCAGGTGAATGCCTCCAGTTATTTGTTTGATGTGATGCCATGACAAGAAAATCTATCACTATGGGCGTAAGTGTTAGCCATGGCCGCTTTCAATCAGGCTTAAGCCTGGTTGAGCTGCTGGTTGGACTGTTAATCGGCTTAGTTGCAACATTGGCCATCAGCAATTTGTTTAGTAGCTTTGAAGGTAGGAAGCGTGTGATTGCGGGGGGAGCCGATGCGCAATCCAGTGGTGTGTTAGCCTTGTATTATCTGCAACGTGATGCTCAAAATGCAGGGTATGGGTTGCCTTTGTATAACAGCTCAGATGCCTCGCCTTTATTGTGTCCAATCGATACTTCCATCAATCAGGCCGGAGTCGTCATTAATCTGTCACCGATTGTCGTGGTGGATGGAGGAGCTGCGAGTGATAGTGTGCGTATTCGCTATGGTAATCCCGCCAGTGGAGGCGCTTCATTGCGCGCAACAGGGTTGATGACAGCACCAACACTGGATGGTCGCTTGATTGGTTGCCAAGAAAATGATGTTGTATTGTTCCATCAGACGCCATCCAACCCCAACTGTAGCTTAGGGCGCTTGCAAAAGCTCAATGCAGATCGCACGATAAACACTTTGTCGGAAATTAACACCTCTCCAACAGCCAATCCAGTCAGCAATTTAAATGGCGCCGATTGGGTGCGATTCTCTTGCCTGGGTGCATGGAATCAGTATGAGTTTAGCGTAAATGCTGCATGGGAGCTGACCCGAACAGGGGGGACTGCAAGCGCCACGCCATTTCCAGATAGTGTGGCTGTGCCCGTGGCCAGTGATATCGTGGCTTTACAAGCACAATACGGTATTACTGAGACTATAGACCCCACAGCAACCACCACTACTGCGGCAGCTTATTTGAACCGAGTTGATCGTTGGGTGGATGCTACAGGTACTTTTGGTCCGACGATGTCACTGTTAGATCGAAATCGGATTCGCGCGATTCGAATTGCGGTGATTGCCAAAGATGGAAATATGCAAAAAGACGTTGTTAGTCAATCATGCACAGGGGAGGCGGCTGGAGTCAGTAGGGTGTGTATATGGCAGTCTGATGCAACCCCTGCCAGTGTTGATTTGACCGCGTTACCTAATTGGCAACGCTACCGCTACCGCAGTTTTGAAGCCACTATTCCGCTGAGAAATATTATTTGGAACCGTGATGCCTTATAGCCATATTCTCATCAAGCATCCGCGCCAATATCCGCTTAACCAAGCTGGGATTGTGCTATTTTTTGCTTTGCTCGCCCTGGCTGTCATGTCAATTGCAGCAGTGGCGCTGATTCGTAGTGTCGATACAAACAGTTTGTTATCCGGCAACATGGTGTATCGACAATCTGCAGGTACCGCAACGAATGTGGCATTAGAGGGAATTGCAGAGAATGTCGCCAAAAGTGTGACGGTTGCCTTAAGTACGACACATCATCCAACGTTGGGGTATTACGCAAATTGCAGCCAGTTTGATCAGCAACCTGATGCATTGATTTGCGATGGTAGCCAGCTTAGTACTATGACGTGGAATGATTCCAACAGCAGCTTGGCACCCAGTCAAACGGACGGCAATGATGAAATTCGTAATGGAGTAGATCGACAAGGTAACGAAATCCGTTACGTGATAGAGCGCATGTGCAATTACAGCAATGCAGAAATTAATGCGGGGCCTGCGAGTAGTGATGCAAGCAGGTGCATGATGGCAAGCTCTCCTAGCAATGGTGAAACCTGCTCGCATAACGTCAACAACATCGAATTGTTTAAGCGCTGTATCGCGTCCTCTGACTCTCCCTTATACCGTATCACCCTGCGTATCGCTGGTCCCAAGAACACCCTGACCTTTATGCAGTCTTTTGTATCCAACTAAACACAGGTGACATGATGGCACTCACTCACAATTTGTTCAGAAAATTTCTTTGTTTGAGTTTGCTGTTACCCGGCGTAATTCAGGCTGAGTTTTTGGATTTAGCCACCATGCCGCTGCAAACGTCTGGGTCTGGGGACGTGAAACCAAATCTAATGTTTATTTTAGATGACTCTGGCAGCATGGGCCGGACATACACGCCTGATTGGTCAGATAGTTCTTTCAATTGGTTGGTCGATAATTCATCCTATAACACACAGTATTACAATCCTGGCGTTACTTATATCCCGGCCGTGACTGCAACAAATGTTTCAATGGGAAACCAAACGACCTTTACTGCAGTAAAGTCTGACGTTACTGATACCGGTGCGGCTAAAGGCGGGACAGTCAACTTGGTTAATAGTGCCGATTATTTTGTATATGTGGCTGGAGAGTATTGCACAACCGCTGCGTTGACCAGCTGCACTTCAAGTGCGCAACCTACCAGTACGAATACATTCCCGTCTGAAATTCGTTGGTGTAACTCTACCTCTGCTGCTAAAGCGGTATCTTTGACAGGGTCTATGACGTGTCAAGGTATTAACGATCAAACCGTCAATAAATATTTAAGGCAACCTCGCGCAGCCTATACGCTGCGAATTAGCGGTGTGAGTGGAACGGTTTATATCGATAGCATCAAGGTAAATAACATTGAGTTGCTGTCTGGCACAGTGTCATCAAATAGTGTCGTTGGTCTTGCGAATGCAATCACAGCATCTGCCTCTAATAACACTGAGGGTATTTGTGATTCTGGCGCTACATCGGTGTTGACCGCGACATCCTCAACATCAACTGCACGAACATATCGCAAATGTCAGGTCGCTCAGACTGATATTACCAGCAGTTCTGCTGGTGTAATAAAGTTTACAACCATTGCTGGAGCGCCTCTCAACCAAAATGCGCCTATACAGGTGACGTATAGAGGTACAGCCACAATCAATACATCATGGGATAAAGCCAGCACGGATGTGCCTGGCAGTTTGGCCTACGTCAAATTGGCCAGCGCATTAGATAGTTATCCTCTTCCTGGTTCCACTGCAAAAAGTCCTGAGCGCACGGACTGCACGGGTGGTACTTGTACATATCAAGAGGAAATGACGAATTTTGCCAACTGGTATACGTATTACAGAACGCGCTTGCAAGCGATGAAAACTGCAGCAAGTCTAGCATTCAGCAGTATGGACTCTCGTTATCGTATTGGGTTTATGAGAATTTGCGATAATCCCAACTCCATGCAGGATACTTTTTTATCCGTCTCACCGTTTGACAGTGCTCAAAAATCAACATGGTATAGCAGATTGTATGCGGCCACGGCTGTTTGTGGTTACACGCCGATAAGGCTTGCCTTGTCTCAAGCTGGGCGTTATTTTTCCGGAAACAAAAAGCTTAATTCTGTTGATCCAATGCAATATGCCTGCCAGTCTAACTTTACTCTGCTAACAACTGACGGTTACTGGAATGACACCGCGAGCCCGACCCAGGTCAATGGCACTACAGCAATTGGTAATCAGGATGGCGGCAGTACACCGCGCCCCTTATTCGACAGTAGCAATGTCTCAAATACCTTGGCTGATACGGCAAAATACTTTTATGACACCGATATTAGGGATGGTGGTTTATCAAATTGTAATGGTGCGTTAGGTAGCTCAGTCTGCGGTACAGCAAATGATTACCCTAAGCAAAATATGGTGACGCTCACCTTAGGGTTGGGAATCGATGGTACATTGGTATATACCGATAACTACAAAACTCAAATTGTTGGCGATTACAACGACCTAAAGCTAGGTAACAAAAACTGGCCTAACCCTCTACCGACCGAGAATGGCACGCGTATTGATGATTTATGGCATGCCGCGGTCAATGCAGGCGGCACTTATTACAGTGCCAAAAATCCAAAATTGCTTCGTGAGTCTTTGGCCAAAGGGTTGTCGGAAATCAAGTCGATACAAGGGGCCGCTGCCGCTGCCGCTGCAAGTAGCCTGGCGCCCACCAACGGCGATAATTTCCAATATGTGGCGAGCTACCAGTCTGTGAAATGGACAGGTAATCTTGAGGCGCGTACGGTTAATACCAGTACTTTGCAAACCTCTGAAACTGCAGTTTGGTGTGTGGAAAATGTCGCCGCCGAACTCTGTACTGCACCAGCCGTTTCTTATACTGGGCCGGACGGAAATTTTTATTGCAAAACGACCAATTCAGATCAGGCGACTTGTTCCAGTGCAAAAGGGTCTTTGGGGGGGGATCTCAGCTTTAGCGAATCCTCTTCTTGCTATGTAGCGGCTGCCAAAAGTTGTACTGGTACTTTGCGCGGTCAGGTCAGTACAGGACGTTATATATACTTTAATAACGGTAGTGCGTTAACACTGTTTAATGCGGCTAGTTTGCCATCAAGCCTTTCAGCATTACTCTCAGATGGCTATTTGGCATTAAGTCAGATTCAGGCACTGCCAACCACTGACCCCAAACGGACGGATGCGGCTAAGGTCACGAAGCTCGTGGATTACCTCAAAGGGCGCAACACCTACGAGGATACCAGTGTGAATACTGTGCCTGATAACCGCCTATTCCGTGAACGCCAAGCGATATTGGGAGATATTTCTCAGTCTCGTCCAGCCTATTTCAAGAAGTCGAATGCAGGCTATTTGGATTCAGGCTATAAAGACTTTAGAGATGGTACCGAAAAGCGTAGCGCCGCTGTATATGTTGGTGCCAATGATGGCATGTTGCATGCGTTCAACGCAGCTGACGGCAAAGAGCTTTGGGCTTTTATTCCGACTCCTGTATTTGCAAATCTGGCGAATCTGGCTGATAAAGAGTATGGCGCAAATTATCATACCAATTATGTAAACGGCAGCCCTGTAGTCTCTGATGTATGTGTGTCCGCATGTTCCGGCAGTAATGCTGTCTGGCGCACAATACTCGTGGGTGGGCTCAATGGAGGCGGGCGTGGTTATTTTGCGCTGGATGTCACGACACCCGACAATCCAATTTTGCTGTGGGAGTTTTATGCCAGCACATCCGGCGAGAATAGTAATCTCGGTTTTACCTTTGGTAATCCGGTAGTGACAAAGATGCAAGATGGGCGCTGGGTCGTATTGCTGACCTCAGGCTATAACAATGGACTGTATGCACGTAAACGCAGTGATGGCACACTCATTCCAAATGCCCCTGCAGGCAATGGTGTTGGGTATTTATATGTGCTCGATGCAAAGACTGGTGCGGTGATCAAAACACTATCGACTGGTGAAGGTGATGAATCCAAGCCTAGTGGGTTAGCTAGAGTCTCAGCGTATGCTGAGCAAATGTTTGAAAACAATACCGCATTAAATGTGTATGGGGGGGATTTGAACGGCAACATGTGGCGTTTTAATATTAATACTGGTGCCGTGACCAAAATTGCTACCTTGACTGATGGAGGCGGGAGTGGCCAAAAAGTGACAACTCAGCCCGAGTTGGGCAAGGTGAATAGTAATATAGTGGTCATGGTTGGGACTGGTAAGTTTCTGGAGCAGGCGGACTTAACTAACACGCCTCAAAACTCTGTATATGCCTTCAAAGATAACGGACAAGTAAATCCGATTGGACGCACTCAGCTCATAGGCCAATCATTAAAAGCGGACCGCACCGTTGTGCTGAGTACCGAGAAAGTGAATTTTGATTCTGGATATGGTTGGTTGGTCGACTTTCCAGCTGGAGAGCGAGTGAATCTGGATCCTTTATTGTTAAATGGTGCGCTAATGATGCCCACTACTGTGCCTAATAGTGAGGCTTGTAGTGGTGCAGGGTATGGCTGGTTCAATTTCTTTAATTACAAGACAGGTGGCTCTTTGCTGGCAAGCGGTTTGGTTTCTGAGCGTATGACGACACCAGCCGTTGGCTATAACGTCGTATATGACGGTAACGGAGTGCCACATATTGTGGTCACTGGCAGTAACGACCCGACGCCACAGCAGCTTAGTCTGGATGACCAGGTTTTTGGTTTGTCTGGGTCTAGCAAGTCTACCGAGATCTTTAAACAAAAAGCCAATGGCAGCTATGGCACCAAGCAAAGCTGGCATGAGTTGATACAGTAAGAATGACACCATTAAAAAAGCCCCTAGCGGGGCTTTTTTGTTATATGCGGGTTATTTCACCCGCTTTGCAAACACATATAAAATCACACAAATCGCTACAACAACGCCAATCAGGGTATAGATGCCTACCGCGCCTAAAAACATGGTTGCCTCCGGTGATGGTGATGGTCGAAGTTTTATTTTAGGCAAACACGGGGGCTGTGTCTAGGCGTGGCCGAAACGCATGCCCACACGGAGGTGTGGCAGAGGTGCTGTGAGAGTTTGGTACAGATTTGCCGCGGCTGGTTGCCGGGCAAGAGTGCTTGCTTTTATACCACTTCCAGGGAGAGCTCTGCAGGTTTGTAAATCGCTTGAATATTATTGTCAGCCACAATATCTTCAGCCAGGTACATAATATCCTGTGCTGTCATCAGCTCAGGCATGCTGGCGGTGTAGGTCAGTGGCTCATCTTGCCATTCGCTCATGATTCTTCCTTTATTTGCTGATGTGTATAACTGTATTAACGTCATGCTTGTTCCATTCTTAAGTCGGCCATCCTGGTTTATGGCGCTTATCGATGCCGCCATTGATTAAAACTATGTTAACCAGCCTGTGTGAAGCTTTCGTGAAGTGAATGCGCTTTTTAGGTGACAGCGACCTTGCTATTCATCTGCTTGCAAATGGCGCACAATAAAGGCACTTAAAGTGAGGGCGGGCTGATGAAGACTTCAAGGATATTCGCTGTGCTTTGCGTGTTGTTGCTGGGTTGTGCGGGATTTTGGTACTGGCAATCGCTGACCGAGATTGAGCCCGCTAGCCAGCAGAGCGATGTGGTGCAGGCGATTAATCAATGTGATCTGATTGCCAGCAAGGCCGCGGCCGGGCTGCCTGAGGTGTTGCCGTTTCAAAAGCTGGAAAAAGCGGCCCGGCAGTCACGCGTGCTGGATCGCTGCATGCAAGATCGCGGCTATGCACAGAATCCGGCCTGGGTGACTGAGGCCAATCGGCAAGCGCAGCGTATTGCGCACGAGCAAGGGGTTTCTGAGGCTGAGGCGTTTGAAACGCTGCGCCGAAAAGCCATGCTAGAGGCTGCGCCAAGCATGACCAGCTATTGGCGCAAACCCGCCTGAGTGGTTAGCGTTTTTGGCCGAGGTAGTCAGTTTTACCGAGTGGCACGCCCAGGTGGCGTAATATGTTATAGGCCGTGGTGGTGTGAAAATAGACGTTGGGCATCACCCATTTTTGCAGGTAGTCCAGCCCGGTAAACGTCAGGTCCACCTTACGGATCGTCAGCACGACTTCTTTGCTGGCAGCGCCTTCCAACTGTTCTGGCTCAATTTGCGCCAGAAAATCTATGGTTTTATCAATTCTGGCGTATAGCATCTCAAAGCTGGTTTCATCATCGGCATATTGCGGAATCTCTAATCCAGCCAGTCTCGCACCCGCGCCTTTACTCATGTCGCTGACCAGTTGTATTTGTTTGGTCAGGGGATACATATCGACAGCCAGGCGGCTGTTCAGCAGCACTTCAGGCGCCACTTTTTTCTGCTCAGCATACAGCTCGCCTTGTTGCAGGATGTGTTTCAGGTTTTGTAAGCTGCGCAACAATGGCGCGATGCTGACATCATATAAATGCATGGCGTAACTCCTTCAATAGTCATAACGCCGATATTGTAACGCTTCTGCAATGTGCGCATCACTGATGTGTTCTGTGCCGGCCAGGTCGGCGATGGTCCTACCGACTTTGAGAATGCGGTGATAGCTACGGGCGGACAGTGAGAATTTATGCATGGCGGTTTGTAGTAACTGGCTGGCGTGTTCGCCGAGTTGGCAAACGCTCGCCAGCTCCAGTGGCCCCAGCGTCGCGTTAGGCTTTTGTTGTCGTTGCATTTGCCGTTGCCGCGCCAGCATCACGCGTGCACGCATGCTGCCGCTGCTTTCACTGGGCTGATGCTGGCTCAACTCCTCGGGTTTGAGGGCCGGGACATCAATATTCATGTCAATGCGGTCCAGCAGGGGGCCGGAAAGCTTGTTTTTATAACGTAAAATTTGTTCTGGCGTGCAGCGGCAGCGCTGGTTGTAATGGCCAAAATAGCCGCAGGGGCATGGATTCATGGCGGCAATCAGCTGAAATTGGGCTGGAAACGTGGCTTGCCTGGCGGCGCGTGAAATCGTGATGCTGCCATTTTCGAGCGGTTCGCGTAATACCTCCAGCACTTTGCGGTCGAACTCCGGCAACTCATCCAAAAAAAGCACGCCATGATGCGCGAGGCTGATTTCCCCCGGGCGTGGCACGCTGCCCCCGCCGACTAATGCCACAGCTGAGGCAGTATGGTGTGGTGCGCGAAAGGGGCGTTTCTTCCAGTCGCTAGCGGGAAACTGTGCGGTAAGCGACAAAATTGCTGCGCTTTCGAGCGCCTCCTGTGTGGTCATTTCCGGCAAGATGCCGACAAAGCGTTGTGCCAGCATACTCTTGCCCGTGCCTGGTGGGCCGCTCATCAACAGGCTGTGCTGGCCGGCCGCCGCGATCTCCAGCGCGCGCTTGGCACGTAGCTGGCCTTTCACCTCCCGGTAGTCTGGCAGCAAGGTGTTTGTCGCAGGCGTCACCAACGGGTGTTGTGGCAAAGATTGTTTGTCGGACAAATGTGCGCACACCTCAAGCAGGCTGCCTGCTGCAAAAATGGTGCAGCCTTCAACCAAGCTGGCCTCGTATGCACTTTCTTGGGGCAGAATGGCCGCTCTTGTGCTGGTTTTGTCTTGTAGCAGTTGGTAGGTCATGGCCAGGGCGCCACGTATCGGCCGTAATGCACCTGTGAGCGCCAGCTCACCAGCAATGACGTAATTCGCCAGCTGTTGCTTGGGTAGTTGGCCTGAGGCAGCCAAGATGCCGAGCGCAATCGGCAGGTCATAGCGTCCGCCTTCTTTTGGCAGGTCGGCTGGTGCCAGGTTGACCGTAATGCGACGGGCGGGAAACTCAAATTGTGCGGTTTGTATTGCCGCCCGCACGCGGTCCTTGCTCTCTTTGACTTCTGTTTCGGGCAGGCCAACGATGGTGAAACTAGGCAAGCCATTTGCTAAATGCACTTCTACCACCACCTCTGGCGCGTCCATGCCGCTTAATGCACGACTATATAACACCGCCAGACTCATGTCGCACTCCTGAATGTTGGAATGCTAACAATTGTAAATTAATTTTTACTTGTTGGTTGATTGCGCCTGTTCCAACTGGCTTATTTTTTCTTCAAGTGTTTTTAATTGCTGCTGGGTGCGTGCCAGTAAAGCGGATTGAATATCGAATTCTTCACGCGAAACAAGTTCCATTTTGGTGAGCGCGCCCTGAAATAGTGCATGCAAATTGGTTTCTAGCTCTGAAATGGGGCTTGAATCCACTAGTTGTTTGATTTTAAAAGATAATTCTTTTATTTTTTCATTGGTAAATAGCATGGTAAGTACTCCTTTGCACAATATTTTAGCATGTATCACGGGGCTGGAAATATAATTACCGCAATGTATTAAGTTAATAATTTATTTAAAACATATTATTGCGGTGTTTTTTTAATAAATTGGATTATATATTTTATTTAATTTATTGATTTAATTCATTTATGTAGATTGGCACGTGCCTTGCTTAGTGGTCAATGTTGTTTCATTCTCGTTTACAACAATTCGATCAAAGATTTTCACAGAGAGAGGACTCATAAATGCGTCAATCTATTTTGCTCACAGCAGTTTTGGGTGCATTATCTTTTGCACAAGTTTCATACGCAGCTGAAGAAGCTAAAGAAGAAGCTAAATCTGACTGGTCTGCGACTGGTAACGTTTCTTTTGTATCAGATTACTACTCACGTGGTATTTCACAAACATGGCACAAGCCAACCGCTCAAGGCGGTATGGATATCACTCACTCTAGCGGTTTCTATGCTGGTGTGTGGGGTTCAGGCGTGTCACCAAACACTTATCCAGATTCGACCACTGAAATTGATATCTATGGCGGTTACAACGGTAGCGTACCGGGTATCGAAGGTCTGGGCTGGAGTGCTGGTCTGTATGGTTACCTGTATCCAGGTGGCTCATGGAAAAAATACCGTGCATCAAATGCGGCTAACCCAAATGATGTATTGACACCTAAAGGTGGTAGTTGGGACACTTATGAAGCTAACGTTGGTTTATCCTACGGTTGGTTAAGTGGTAAGTTGTCTTACACATTGACTGACTGGTGGGGCGCGGATAAATCTACGGGCTGGGATGGCAGTACTAAAGGCTCTACCTATTTTGAATTGAACGCGGCTTATCCATTGCCATGGTGGGAGTTGACATTGGTTGCTCACGTTGGTCGTCTGAATGTTGCCGGTAAGCTGGACAAATCATTTAGTCCAGATGGTGGGGTAAACTTGCCAAGTACTTCCATTTCTGGGGCCACAAACCCAGATTACACAGACTGGAAAATCGGTCTGAGTAAAGCGTTCAAAATCGGTGCAACAGAAGGCTGGAACGCCGGTGTATACTGGGTTGAGTCAGATAACTCCCGTTACTGGGGTGAAAATGGCTATGGTGGTACAAGCTTTAACGGCAAAGGTACTAGCACCAAAGCTCAAAGTAAAAACCTGAATGACGGTCGTTTGGTATTAACCGTAGGTCGTACATTCTAATAAGCAAGTTTAGATCTGGCGGGCATTGTGCCCGTCAGAGTTAACAACGGGAGAAGCAAATGAAATTTGTATCCGCAATAATCAAGCCATTTAAGCTTGATGAAGTGCGTGAGGCTTTGTCCAACATTGGCGTACAAGGCATCACAGTCACTGAGGTCAAAG